>Ga0210378_10000011_pt1 | contig 125102 bp, 114 predicted proteins | sample PLM1_60_b1redo_FD_155465 | JGI IMG/M metagenome (GOLD analysis project Ga0210378, IMG submission 155465) | Groundwater sediment microbial communities from an aquifer in East River, Colorado, USA - PLM1_60_b1 redo | ecosystem: Environmental > Terrestrial > Soil > Riparian zone | place: USA... | reverse complement strand
GATCGGCGTCCACCGGGCCTCCAGGCTCGACGTTGGGTTAGCAACGCCGATCATGGACGCCCTCGCCTGCTGTTCAGGGCCGACACGCCCCAGCTCGTAGCCGATCCCCTTGGAATAGGTCGTCTAGAGCAGGAGGTGTTCCACCACCTCGCCAACCTGCTCAACCTGGAGGTCGATCTGCTGTTCTTCAATACCACCTCCACCTACTTCGAACTGGACGAGCTCGATGCGCCGATCGCCCGTGACCAGCGCGGCATGCCCCTGCCCGAACCCGGAACCGACGCCGACGCCCAGGGTGAGGGCGAGAAGCCGGTGGGCTTTCGCACCTACGGCAAGTCCAAGGACCACCGTGACGACCTGCCGCAGATCGTGATTGGGATGGCGGTCACCCGCTCGGGGATCCCGGTGCGGGTGTGGTGCTGGCCCGGCAACACCACCGACTCCGCGCTGATCCGGCAGGTCAACCACGATCTGCGGGACTGGACGCTGGCCCGGGTCATCTGGGTGGCTGACCGCGGCTTCGCCAGCGCAGAAAACCGCCGCTACCTGCGGCGTGGCGACCACCACTACATCATCGGGGAGAAGCTGCGCTCCGGCTCGGCCGAGGCCACGGCGGCGCTGTCGCGCCAAGGCCGCTACCAGGAGGTCGCCGGCAACCTGCGGGTCAAGGAGGTGCGGATCGCCGAGGCCGAGCGGTTCGTCATCTGCCACAACCCCGACCAGGCCGAGCGTGACAAGACCGTGCGTGGCAAGCTGGTCGCCCAACTCGAGGAGGCGATCGCCGGCTCCGACAAGCTCTCGGCGACCAAGCGCGCCGAGCTGCGTGGGCAGATCTCCACCAAGCCCGGTCTGCACCGCTTCCTACCAACCACCAACGGCGGGCTGCTGCGCGTGGACAAGACCGCGATCGGTGCCGAGGCCAAGCTCGACGGCAAGTACCTGCTGCGCTCCTCCGACCCGAAGCTCTCAGCCGAGGACATCGCGCTGGGCTACAAGCAGCTGCTGGAGGTCGAACGCGGCTGGCGGGACATGAAGCAGGTCATCGACCTGCGCCCGGTCTACCACCGCAAGGAGCAGCGCATCCGCGCCCACGTGCTGCTGTGCTGGCTGGCGCTGCTGCTGGTCCGCGTCATCGAGACCACCTGCGGCGACACCTGGCCGACCCTGCGCCGCGAGCTGGAGCGCATCAAGGTCGGCACCTTCGCCGGCCCGGCCGGGACCTTCCGCCAGCGCACCGAGGTCACCACCGCGCAGCGCGCCATCCTGGCCAAGCTCGACCTCGCCGAACCCCCCCGGATCTACCAGCTCACCACCGCGGCCCCGAGCGCCTGACCTGCAACAACGCGCACACCTAGATACACGCCGCTGCCACGGCTGACCACGTATTCCCGCACGTCAACCGCCACATTCGTGGACTAGCGCGCTATAGCATCTGCGGAAGCCAGGTCTGCCCGCAGGGAGCATGACCGAACTCTCGGTAAATCCAACAGCTAACTGGTCGGATGTCGGTGGCCTGGCCTAGTCTCGGGCCATGGACATCATCCTGATTCCCGGTCTCTGGCTCGACGGCTCGTCGTGGGACGAGGTCGTTCCCGCCCTCGAGCAGGCGGGGCACCGCACGCACGCGCTCACGCTGCCCGGCATGGAGCCGAAGGACGCCGACCGCTCCCAGGTCACCCTGCGCGACCACGTCGATGCGGTCGTCGAGGTGATCGACTCCTGCGGCTCCGACGGCCAGGTCGTGCTCGTGGGGCACTCCGCCGGGTGCGCGATCGCCCACGCCGCGGTCGACGCGCGGCCCGACCGCGTCGCCCGGGCGGTCTACGTCGGCGGCTTCCCGACGGGCGACGGTGACGCCGTCGCCGACGGGTACCCGGCCGAGAACGGCGAGGTCCCGCTGCCGGACTGGTCGGCCTTCGAGGACGAGGACCTTGTCGACCTCGACGACGAGGCGCGCGCGGAGTTCCGCGAGCGCGCGATCCCGTCGCCCGCGCACGTCACCCGCGATCCGCAGCAGCTGTCCGACGAGCGCCGCTACGACGTGCCCGTCACCGTCATCTCGACCGAGTTCACCAGCGAGATGCTCCGGGAGTGGATCGAGCAGGGGCTAGCACCGGTGCGGGAGTTCGCGAAGATCCGCGACGTCGAGTACGTCGACCTGCCCACGGGCCACTGGCCGCAGCTCACCCGGCCTGAGGAACTCGCGCGGGCCATCCTCCGGCTCCAATCCCCGACCGCACCGGGACAGCCCCTGGGTCCATCGGATGGCACTTGATCATCCGCTTGATCATCCAGACGATCCTTCTGTATCCGTCTCGATCCGACGGGATCGACGAGGCACCCAACCTGAGCAGCCCAGATCCGTCTGGAGCCGACCAGATCGACGCAGAGCACCAGGCTACGGATCTGGCGGTTGGGGGTTCGAATCCCTCCGAGCGCGCCACGCGCCGAGCCCAGGAAAGCTGCCGCTGACCTGGGCTGTCGTTTCTTCCTGACTCGTAACCCAGCTGCCCACCCAGCTGGTCAGGACCGTCACCGGGACCAGGACTCCGTATGCCCCATCGTTCGACCGGTCTTCTCGCTGCCGTGGAGGGCGTCAGGTGACCGCACGCACCTGGGGTTCGAGCGGTCGGACGGGGATGCGGACCCGCAGGATCGTCTCGCCCGGTCGGGAGTCGATGCGGATCGTGCCACCGTGGCGCTCCACGACGATGCGCCGTGCGATGTCGAGGCCAAGGCCCGTGCCCTTGCCGACATCCTTGGTCGTGTAGAAGGCCTCGAACGCGCGGGCCGCCACATGCGGCGGCATACCCGGACCGGTGTCGCCGATCTCGACGACGACGACGTCCCCGTCAGCCCGCGTCGCTACCCGGAGCGTGCCCGCGCCGTCCATCGCGTCGACGGCGTTGTCGATGAGGTTGGTCCACACCTGGTTGAGCTCGCCGGCGTACGCATCGATCCGGGGCACGTCGGCGCCGTAGTCACGCACGACCACGACACCGTCGCGGAGCTTGTGCCCGAGCATCACCAGGGTGCTCTCGAGGCCGTCCGTCACGTCGATGTGCTGCATCGACGCGCGGTCCATCTGCGAGTAGGACTTGACGGCGGCGACGAGGTCGGAGACGCGCCGGGTCGACTCCTTCACCTCCGAGAGCAGCGTTGCCACCGAAAACGTGCTCGCCACCCATTCCAGGCCTGGCTCCAACGCCGTTCCCTCGAGCACGGTCGCCGCCCGCTCGCACCAGGCGAGGTCGACCCCCGCGGCAGCAAGCGGCGGGGCGATGATCCACCCGCGCTCGACGCCATGGCGGGTGAGCCACGACGACAGGGCCTCCTCGTGGTCGGCGAGGTCCAGCGGGTCCAGGACCGCTGCCCGCGGCTCGATCTCACGCCGCAGCGCGTCCAATGCCATGAACTGCGCAGCCGAGACCTCGTCGTGGGCGAACTGGCCGAGGGACGAGAGGAGCGTTCGACACGCGCCCTCGAGGGCGTCGACGGCCCGGCTGGCGGCAGCCGCCGGGTTGTTGATCTCGTGCGCGAGGCCGGCGGCGAGCGTGCCGAGGGTGACGAGGGACTCGCGCTGCCGCGCCGTCGACTCAATGGTGCGCGCGGTCCCGTACAGCCCCTCGATGAGGTGTCCGCCGAACGGGAACCAGGCGTTGGACCGCTCACGCAGCACCTCGGCCGGCACCCGGAGCACCCGCCCGTCGGCCACTCCTCGGCCGGTCGCGAGATAGACGCCGTGCTCGTCCCAAGCGCGGAACCCGCCGGCCCAGCGGCCCGGCACGTCCATCCTCCCGACCACGGTGTCCTCGCGCCCGACGTGGCGCATAAGGTCGATGGCACCATCGACGAGCACCCACCAGAAGTCCGCGTGCTCACCCTCATGGAACAGGTCGACGCCGGGCTCGACGCGCACCTCGGTGCCAGCCTCGACCAGCTCCGCGAGCTGGTCCTCGGTCAGACCGTCGAAGACGCTGAGCGAGCGGAGGTCGTCGACGCGCATCAGATCGTGGCCAGATAGCGGTGCACGAGATAGACCGACATCGCGCCCTCACCGACGGCCGACGCGACCCGCTTCATGGAGTCGAGCCGGACGTCGCCGGCCGCGAACACCCCGGGCACGCTCGTTTCGAGGGCGAAGGGCGCACGGGGCAGCGGCCAGCACTGGGCGTGGGCGGGGCTTTGGAGATCCTGACCTGTGAGGACGAACCCCTTGTCGTCGCGGACGACCTCAGGGCCGAGCCACTCGGTGCGTGGCGAGGCGCCGATGAAGACGAACAGCCAGCTCGACGAAACCTCCTCCGTGACGCCGGAGTCCCTATCGGTGAGCGTGAGCGCCTCGAGGTGGCCGTCGCCCCGACACGCCACCACCTCGCTGCGGTACCGCACCTCGATGGTGGGCGCGGACATGATCCTCTCGACGAGGTACCGGGACATCGTGTGGTTGAGCGTCGCAGCCCGGACGACCAGCACCACTCGATTGGCGAAGCGGGCCAGGTTGAGCGCGGCCTGACCTGCTGCGTTGGCGGCACCCACGACGTAGATGTCGTCGCCCTGGCACTGGCTCGCGTCGCTGGCGGTCGCGCCGTAGTAGACGCCCCGGCCGGTGAGCTCGTCGAGGCCTGCTGCCTCCAGGCGCCGGTAGGACACGCCCGTCGCCACGATGAGCGCGCGTGCCTCGATCTCCCCCGAGCCTTCGAAGAGCACGGCGTGCACGGGCCCGCGGGTCTGGAAGCCGACGACGTCGCGCGCGAGCACCATCTCAGCACCGAAGCGAGAGACCTGAGCGACTGCGCGCTGGGTGAGGTCGGATCCGGTCAGTCCCCTCGGGAACCCGAGGTAGTTCTCGATCGCCGCACTCTGGCCTGCCTGACCCCCAGGCGCCTCGCGCTCCACGATGACGGTGCTCAGGCCCTCCGACGCCGCGTACACCGCGGCGGCCAGGCCCGCCGGGCCGCCGCCCACGATGCACACGTCGTACAGGGGCTGTTGCGCGGTGGTGCGCAGGCCGAGCGCGCCAGCCAGATCGAGCGTTGAGGGCGAGCGGAGCGTTTCGCCGTCGGGCACGAGCACCAGCGGGAGGTCGGCCGCTGTCGCATGGGCGAGGTCGCTCAAACGCTGGGCCTCGGCGTCGCGCTCGATGTCGTACCAGCGGTAGGGCACATGGTTGCGGGCCAGGAACGTCTTGATTTCGTGGCTGCGGTCGGACCACCGGTGCCCGACCACACGCAGGTCGGACGTGTGGTCCGGGTTGGCCTGCCGCCAGTCGCCCAGCAGGTCGTCGATGACGGGGTACAGCCGTTCCTCGGGAGGATCCCACGGCTTGAGCAAGTAATAATCGAGGCCGATGTCGTTGATCGCCTTGATGGCGACATCGGTGTCGGCATACGCGGTGAGCAGCAGGTGTTTCGCGCCCGGTGCGTAGGTACGCGCCTGCTTAAGCATCTCGATGCCCGTCATTTCCGGCATCCGCTGGTCGGCGGCGATCAACGCCACCGGGCGGTCGCGCAGCACGAGCTCGGTCAGCACGGCCAGCGCCTCGGTACCCGACGTCGCCCGCACGATGCGATAGTCGGCGCCGTAGCGGCTGCGCAGGTCCCGGGTGATCGCCGCAGAGACCATGGGATCGTCGTCGACGGTCAGGATAGTCGGTTTGCTCATACTGTCAGTCTCCAGGCGGCCTCCCTGTCGGCCCTGGAACGGGAGTGTCCGATGAACGGTGTAACCGGCCGTCATTGGTCAGTTGGTGCTGCTGGCGAGGATACGGCCTTGGAAGGTGATCGCGAAGGTCTCTTTGGGCGGCGAGCATCCGCGTGGCCGACGTCCAGTTCTGACCCCCGTGGGCATGGGACGCGGGGCGCTCTTGCTGCCAGGCCATGGCGGCGCCCTCACTCGAGACCGGTCGACCCCAAAGTCAGGGTCGGTTCCTTCCCGTGGGCTCAGCGGTTGGCGGGGTGGCTGAGCAGCCAGTCGGCGGCCACCGCCGCGGGCTTCGCCCCTTCCAGCTCGACTTGTTGGTTCATGCGGATGAGGTCGCGGGTGCTGAGCTGGGCGGTGATGGCGTTGATCAGGCGAACCAGCGCGGGCCCGTAGGCGGCGACGGTCTCGTTGCGCACCATCGGGGCGATGTTCTCCGCTGGTTGCAGCCGGCGGTCGTCCTCGAGCTGCACCAGGTCGCGGTCGGCCAAGTGACCGTCGGTGGTCTCGAGCATGCCGACGTGGATCTCGCCCGTCTCGAGGGCATCGGCGGTGACCGTGCGGGATGGCATCGCCTCAAATCGCGTGAACTCAAGGCCGTAGACGTCCCGCAGCCCCTTGAGGCAGAGCGGCCGACCCGGGCATTCAGGCGGTCCGCCGAAGGTGAGCTGGCGGGCGATCGGGGCCAGGTCGCTGATGCGCTCGAGCTTGCGGTGTCTGGCCAGGTCCCCGGTGACGACAAAGCCGTTGCGGTCCTCGGCCGGGGCGTATGCGAGCACGCTGAGTCCGCGGGAGGTGAGCGCCTGCTGAAGCCGGGCGTGGGTGGCCCGGGGGTCGGCGGTCGCTACCCGCTGTTGCTCATTCAGGAAGTTCAGTGCGCTCCCCAGGTATCCGGGGACGAGGTCGACCCTGCCCTGCTCAAGAGCGGGCTCGACGATCTCGCGGGGGCCAAGCCGCGGCACGACGTCGACCGGGTAGCCCTGCCGGCGCAGGCCCTGCCCGTACAACTCGGCCAGGGTCTCGCTTTCGGGGAAGTCGAATGACGTTACCGTGATGACGGGCCGCCGCGGGTCCTCGGGCCGCGGTGGGCGCTCGACCGCGGGGGAGCAGCCGCCGGCCAACAGGACGGCCGCAGCCAAGACGAGCGCGGCCGCCAGCCTGGCTCGAGGCATGACCTTCCTCCTGGTTGCGGCCCGTTTGCACAGGCTACACTTGCCGTCGAGCCGCGCCGGGTGGCGATCGCCCGCATTGGACCCCAGGAGCTTGTTGGTGGAACCCACGCTGCGGCACCCACCCCTCACCAACGGCGAGTCGGTACGGACCCGCCCCATGCGGATCTCGCGGTCTGGCCGACGTCGCCGTCCCTCTGGTGAGGCGCCGCCGCTGCCGCGCCCCTTGACCACCGTCCGATACTGGCTTGCCGCCACTGGCCTGGTGCTGCTGCTGTGGCTGGCCGCGCTCGCCAGCAGCCGCACCAACAACTACATCCTCGCGTTCGACCTGACGCTGCTCGACTGGGTCTCGCGGCTTCGGACCGGCGCCCTGACCGATCTCATGCAGGTGGTGCACGCGCTCGGGTCCCGCTGGACGATCCGTGGCCTGTTCTGGGCCACGATGCTCGCGCTGCTGGTCACCCGCCGTTTCCGGCACCTGTTCGTCTTCCTCGGCGCGGTCGTGGGGGTGATCGCGCTCAGTTCCCTGTTTGCCTACCTGTTCATGCGGCCCCGTCCGCTCGGCGTCGAGATCCTGGGCGACTGGACTGGCGCGGCGCACCCGTCTCGCCCGGTCGCGGTGTTCACCGCCACCGTGGTCGGCATGCTGTATGCCCTCCTCCCCCAGGGTCGGCTCCGCCAGCTCGGCAAGCTGCTGGCCGGCGTGCTGGTCGCGGCGCTGTCGGTCGCCCTGGTGTACCTGGCCGTGAACTCGCCCACCGACGTGGCGATCGGGGTGATCATCGGGGTCACCATCCCGCTGGTCGGGTTCCGGCTGCTCGCCCCGAACGAGGTGTTCCCGGTCGCCTACCGGCGCGGCCGCGCCGCCCACCTGGACGTCGGGGGACGCCGCGGGCAGGCCATTCACCGGGCACTGGAGGACCAGCTCGGCATCCAGGTGGTCGAGATCAAGCCGTTCGGGCTGTCCGGCTCGGCCGGCTCGACACCGCTGCGGGTCTGCGCCAAGGGCGACCCGAACACCTACCTGTTCGCCAAGCTGTACGCCCGCAGCCACCTGCGTGCCGACCGCTGGTACAAGCTCGGCCGCACCCTGCTGTACGGCCGGTTGGAGGACGAGAAGCCGTTCAACACCGTCCGCCGGCTGGTGCAGCAGGAGGACCACGCCCTGCGCCTGCTGTACGGGGCTGGGGTGCGCAGCCCGGAGCCGTTCGGCATCGTGGAGATCACCCCCGAGCGCGAGTACATCGTCGTCACCGAGTTCTTCGACGGCGCCCAGGAGATCAGCGACGCCGAGGTCGACGAGGCCATCATCGACGACGGCCTGCGCATCATCCGAAGGCTGTGGGACGCTGGCCTGGCCCACCGCGACATCAAGCCAGCCAACCTGCTCGTCCGCGAGGGCAAGGTCCACCTCATCGACGTGTTCTTCGCCGAGATCCGGCCGAGCCCCTGGAGGCAGGCGGTCGACCTGGCCAACATGCTGCTGGTGCTGGCCACCCGCTCCAGCCCCGAGCGGGTCTACCAGCGGGCGAGGCTGCAGTTCAACGACGACGAGATCGCCGAGGCGTTCGCCGCCACCCACGGGATCACCATGCCGTCCCAGCTTCGGCGGTGGATGCGCGAGCAGGGACGCGACCTGCACACCGAGTTCCTGCGGCTGCTGCCTGAGCGACCGGCGCCCATCTCGACCCAGCACTGGAGCCTGCGCCGGGTCGGCCTGATGCTCGGGATGCTGCTGCTCGGCCTGCTCGCGCTACTGGCGGCGATCGTCAACCTGCAGGCGGCCGGGCTGCTGTGAGGCGCCTGCCGCTGCTCGCCCTGGCCAGCCTGCTGCTGGCCGGATGCGTCCGGCCGGCTTCCCACGAGTTCACCGAGTCGCGCCAGCCCTTCTGCGAGCACCGCGGCGACCCGGGCACCCAATTCGTGGTCCTCATGGCCCAGGCGGTCCCGACGGCCACCCAGCTGCCCTGTGTCGAGCTGCTGCCGGCCGGGTGGAGCGTGAGCGATGCGTTCGTCCGCAGCGGGCGGGCCCGGTTCGCGCTCGACTCCGACCGGGTCGGGGTCCACGCCGTCACGGTGGTTCTCGAGCGGACCTGCCAGTTCGGGGGCCGTAAGGCCACCAGGGTGCCCTCCGACGAGCCCGGGACCCGGCGCTATGAGCAGATCGGCGAGGTCCGGCCGGGGGTCGGCTTCACCGGCACCCGCTTCTACCTGTTCAAAGGTGGCTGCGTCACCTACCGGTTCCAGTTCAAGACTGACGAACGGGCCGGCCCGATCGGCGAGGTGACCCTGGCGCTGAGCTTCGTGACCCGGGACGCGATGCGCAGCCTCGTCCAGGAGACCACCGGCGGTCGCGCCAAACTCGACCCCTCCGCAGCGGCAGGCAGCCGATGACAACGCTTCGCACGCCCACCCGTCTCCACCCAGCGCGCCAGCGAGTCGGGCTGGGCGAGGGGCAGCGGCAGGCGCTGGCCTACCTCGCGATCCGCCTGTTCGCGGCCGGCTGGGGCTTCGCGCTCGTCTTCTTCGCGGGCTTCTGTGCGCTGACCGGCGTGCTGATCCTGCGCTCGCGGCTCATGCCGCGCGTCATCGGCGCGATGATGATCGCGGCGTGCGTCTGCTACCTCGTGAACAGCCTGGCGTTCATCAACGCGCCCGCGCTGTCGAACCTGCTCGTCCCATGGATCCTGCTGCCCAGCCTGCTGGGCGAACTGTCGCTGGCGCTGTGGCTGGTGGTGAAGGGAGTGAACGTGGAGGCGCTTGTTGCTGAGTCGTCCCGCGCTCATCAAGGCTGTGACCGCGCCGGGCACGGGTCCACGGCACCGTCCTCTGTCGGCTCCTCAACCAGTAGGGACTCCGAGCAGCTGTGCGTCGCCCACCTCGCCGAAGAGCTGGCCGTCGGCCAGCCGCTGGTCAGCCACCACCTCAAGGTGCTCCGCGAGGCCGGCCTGATCGAGGCCGAGCGCTACCGCTACTGGACCTACTACCGGCTGCGCCCGGCCGCCCTGGTCCGCCTGGCCGCCACGCTCGGGCTGTTTGCCCGCACCGCCCCGAACGGGACCGCCTGCCGGCGCGTGGTCCCCGGCGCCGACCCCACCCCGCCAGCCGCTGCCCGGCCCGCCGTGCCCCAAGGAGGCAGGCCCATGCCCTTCCGCGACACGCCCATGGACCCGCTCACCCGCCAGACCTTCGCCCGCTCCATCGAATCACTGGCCGAGGAGTTCCGCGGCATCTTCTCCCTGGAGACCATCGAACGCTACGTCAACGAGTCGGTCGACCGGCTCTCTGGCGCGCGGGTGGTCGACTTCATCCCCCTGTTCGTGCACCGCTTCTCCCGCGAGCAGCTGTGCGCCCTCGCCCAAGCCGAAGGGACCATCGTGAAAGACGTGCCCGAGGTGCTGTTCGTGTGCGTCCACAACGCCGGCCGCTCCCAGATGGCCGCCGCGCTGCTGGACCACCACGCCAAAGGCAAGGTGCATGTCCGCTCGGCCGGCAGCGACCCCACCGACCAGATCAACCCGGCGGTGGCCGCGGCGATGGACGAGTGGGGCATCGACCTGTCGCGGGAGTTCCCCAAGCCGCTCACCGACGACTTCGTCAAGGCCGCCGACGTGGTCATCACCATGGGCTGCGGGGATGCCTGCCCGATCTACCCGGGCAAGCGCTACGAGGACTGGGAGCTGGACGACCCGGCCGGCCAGCCGGTGCAGGTGGTGCGCCGCATCCGCGACGACATCGACGCCCGCGTCCAGCAGCTGCTGGCCGAGCTGGTCCCGGCCGGCGCCTGAACGCCAGCAGCGGCGGTCTACGGCAAAGGGGCAAGGATGCGGCTGCTGATGATCGGCGGCATCGACGCCGGCATCGAGGCGGCCCGGCGGGCCCGCCGTCATGCCCACCGTCGACCTGGAACTTGGCGGGCTGCTTGACGAGGAGTTGGGCCGCCACGGCGTTCAGGTCGTCAATGACGTCACCGTCAAGGCCATCGGCCGCGAGCGCGGCAGGCTGGTGGTAACCGGCCAACCCGACTTCGCCTGGCCATACAGCAGCTCGGAGCGGGCCAGCTGGAACGGCCGCTCGCCGAGGCCGTCCAGGGTCAGCGCGGCCTGGTAGTGCCGCTCGGCCTCATCGCCCTGGGTGATCAGGGCGCGGCAGCGGGCGGCGGTCACCAGGGTCCATGTCCGCTTGTCCCAGTCGGCCCATCGTTCGAACCTGACCACCATGGGCTCGACCCTCTCCAGCGCGTCGGCCCGCACGGCCGCGTCGACCAGCTCACCGGTTGCCAGCAGCGCGACGGGGGCGTGCGCGGCCGGATGCCCCGGGGTGGCCAGGGCCAGTAGCCGGTCCAGCGCCGACCGTGGTTGCCCCTCGGCCAGTTCCAGCTGGGCAAGCTGCCACGAGGCGTAGGCGGCGACCACCGGAAGCCGCAGCGAAGCGGCGACGGCGAGCGCCTCGTCGGCCAGCCGCCGGCAGTCGTCGGCGCGGCCCTGCTGGGCGGCGAACCAGGCCAGCAGGACCAGGAAATATGCCACGGTGGCGTGCTGGCCGGTTTCCCTGGCCACGTGCAGCCCCTCGGTGGCGGTGTGTATCGCATCGGGCCAGCGACCCAGAGAGGCCTCGGTGATGGCAAGGTTGGCCAGCGCGACGGTCAGGGCGCTGACCGTCGCGGCGGCCCGGCGGGCCACGACCAGCCTGGCATACAGCCCGCCGGCGGTGAGCTCGTCGACGGCCGGCTCGGCCTGGACCAGCATCGGCCACACCCAGGCCAATGCGGGGTGTGGCCAGGTGGTGGCCGGCTCGTAGGACTGGTCAGGGGTGGCAGCGCCCGGCGGACCGTGTGCCAGTCCGGCTGCGATCAGGCTCTGGGCCACCCGCTCGACCCGGACGTCATGGTGTCCTGGGAGGCTGGAGATGGCCGGGCCGATCTCCTCGATGATCCGGTCAGGCTGGTTGGCGGCCAACGCCGCCCGGGCCGCCAGCACCAGCATCTCGGAAGCCCGGCTCGGATCGGACGTAAGGATCAGGTTGGCGCCCTCCAGCAGCAGCGTGCAAGCAGGGGCTGGGCTGCCGGTGGCGAGCTCGACCGCACCCCCGACAAAGGCCATGCGGGCTCGGACGGCCGCCTCGGCCACGGGTTACACCACCCGCCACCCGTCCGAACCCGCCACCCGTCCGAGTCGGCGTTGAACGGCTCGAGCTGGTTACACCGCCCGGGGCGAGTACGGGTTGCACCGCCCGGGCGAGCTCGTCGGGCAGGTGGGTGGAGTGGTCGGGCAACAGGTCATCCCAGGTGGCCAGGCGACGGTTGTGTAACCGTTCGGCACGACCCTGGATGGCCTTCCTCCACGGCGACAGCTGTCGTGGCGGGCGGCCGGGCTCGGAACGGTATGCGCGCTCCGCGCCCGGCCGCCGTGTCGCACCTGGAGCCGGGGGTCATCTCCCGGTGTGACAGTCGTTTGATCTTCGGGTTGGCTGCCCTTGTTCACCATGCCGGATCGGTGGGGATGCCCGGCGGTGCGGGTCGCCTGGCATCCACCAGCGCGGGCCCGGAAGCTGCGGTCTCAGACAGTTCGACGGCGCGAACCAAGCCGGACAGGCGCCCCCGGCTAGCCCATGGTCGTAGTCGGTCCGCCGTGCCCCGGGCTGGTGCTTGGCGGGCCGCCCTGACCCGCTGCGGGGATGGTGCTCGGCGGGCCGCCCTGACCCGCTGCGGGGATGGTGCTCGGCGGGCCGCCCTGACCCTGCCGGTGGGTGGCCGAGCCGCCGAGTGTGGTGTCCTGGCAGTAGGCGGCGACCTTGTCGGCCCCGCCGGCCGCGGCGGCCAGGGCCTGGAACGCCGGGGAGTCGGCCCGCTTGCCGTTGACGCCACCCTGCCCGGCCAGGTAAGCGCGGCACAGCCCATCCTTGGCCGCCCCGGTCGCGTCCGGTCCCGTGGCGTGGCGCTGCCCGCCCAGCGCGGCCGCGCCGGCGCGGGTGCTGTCCACCGTGGCGAGGGCGGCGTCGCGTTGGGCGTGGGCGGCCGCGCCGCTGCGTGCGGTGGCGGGCGCCTGGCCGGCCACCAGCTGGGCCGGGAGGAGGCCGGTCGCGGCGGCGATCCCGCCGATCGACAACACGGCCACGAGAGCGGCGCCCGCCGCTTTGAGGCTGAGCAGCTTGCTGGGCATTGATGCCCTCCGGGGGACGGGGGTGGGGGGAGTCGAGCGCACCACGGCCGCGAACTCCGCGACCGCTGCAAGTTCACCGGCCAGCTCGTCCGGGGTCGCCGGGGCGGTGGCCGCGGCCAGCAGCCTTGCCACCCTGGCGTACCCCGGTGGGGCGTCGGCAGGGTCCAGCCGGCCGGCGAGCAGCCGGTCGGCGGTGTTGTCGTCCAGGACGGGAGGCATTGGCCTGAGGAAGGCAAGTAGTTGGCGCATGTCGATGACAACAGCGTTCTTGGCGTTCACCGCGTTACTGCTCGTGCCAGCCCAGCCGATTCCAGCCGCCCGGCCAGCCGACGCAGCCCCCGATGGGCCAGCACCCGCACCGTTCCTGGGCGTCTGCCCAGGATCCTTGCCACCTCGCCGACGTCCAGGCCGGCGAGCACCCGAAGCGCGACCACCTCGGCCTGGTCCCTGGGCAGCTCGGCGATCAGGGCAAGCGCGGCCCGGGTGGACTGTGCCTCGAGCGCCGCGGCGGCCGGGTCGTCGGGCGCCGGCCGATCGCCGAGCAGCTCCACCGGCACCACCTCGGCCTGCTGGCGGGCCGCCTGCCGGTGCCAGTCGACCGTCCGATGGCGGGCCACGGTGAACACCCACGCCCGGAAGTTCCGCTCGTCGCCCCGGAAGCGGGCCAGGCCGCCGATCACCGACATCCAGGTGTCGGCGGCGACGTCGTCGGCCGCGGTGGGGAGTGCCACGCGCAGGTAGCGCAGCAGGGCTGGCTGGAGATCCCGCCACAAGACAGCGAAGGCCTGCTCATCCCCGTCCTGGGCGGCCGACAGCACCGCCGGGAACGACGAACCGATCATGGCACCTCCACCTCCCCCACCAACCCACTACGAGTTGCGGCACGCCGGCGCGGCTGGGGACGAGCTCACCCGGCCGTGCGCGCCCCGCCAGAGGTGGTGGGCCCCGGACCCGGGCCGGGGGGAGGCCCAAGGCCCGGGGTCCTGCTGCTGCCCGAAGGCGATTTGGCAGCTTCGAGCATCCGAGGTCGTGTTCGGGTTGGTGGGGCAGGGCGGGGCCTCCCTCCCCACAGGGCGCTCGCACAGCCCTGCCCCACCACGCAGCGGCACGTGTTCAATGGCCGGTCACGGCCAGCGGCCCACCACCAGCCCCTGGCCGCTGAGCCGGCGTGGCCGCCGGCAGGGCTTGGCAGGAGGCGGCGACCTTGCTCGCTCCACCGCCGGCGGCGGTGAGCGTGTCCCGCCGTGGCGAGGCCGGCAGGATGCCGGTGGTGGCCGCGGCCGTACCGGTGGCGGCCAGCACGGGCAGGATCGGGATCGCGGCGGCCTCGGCGCGCATGCGCACCTCCAAGGTGGGTTCGGGCAGGGCGGAGCGCGCCGTGCGTTCGGGCACGAAGCGCGCCGTGCTCAGCATGGGCCGTCTTTCTGCGGCCGGAGGAGCGAACTCTTCGGGTTTGGCAGGAGACGTGCCGATGGGGAATGGATGGGGGGTCAAGCCGCCCGGCACGACACCGAGGCGGCGTGCAGCCGCCGACACGTCTCAGCTCAAGAAGCGCCGCGGCCGCCCCGAGCGTTACACGCTCCGGTGGAACCTTGGGCGCCCGACCTCGTCGGGAGGTAGATCGTGGGCGGCCGGGTTGGGAGGTGGATCGTGGCGGCTAGCCGGCGGGGTCCGAGCGGTCCTGGATCTCCCAGGCGTGGTCCAGGACGTGCCAGGCGAAGCGGCGGGCGGCGTAGCGAGGCGGCCAGCCCTTCGGGGCCGGCGGCGTCCCGTCCCAGGGCGCGCCGAGCACGGCGACGATCGCGTCACGCAGGGCCTTGACGGCGGCCTTGTCGTCGATCGCGGGCTGGCGGTGCTTGACGCCGATCTTGCGGGCGTATGCCGCCTCTGCGCCGAGCACGTGATCGACGATCTTGTCCCGGTCGCGGCCGCCGCCGCGGGGGCCCTTGCGCAGCTCGGCCGGTGCGTCGGCGGCGGCCTGGTCCAACACCGCCCACGACGCCGTCACCAGCTTGGCGAGCCGCTTGGCCTCGGCGCCGCTCACGGGGTCGTCGTCGCTCGAGGCGGACTCGCCGGGCGCGCCGAAGTCGGTCGTCCCCGACCCGCGAAGGCGCTCGATGACCCGCAGCTTGTCGCCGGCGGTGGCGGGGAAGGGGATCCTGGCCCGCTCGGCGACCACCTTGTAGCGCGGGACGTAGTCCGCCAGCGCCTCGAGCGCGAGCTCCTCGGTCTTGCCCGAACGGCACCAGCCCGGCCAGGCGAGCGCGCAGGCGAACACCCGCTTGGAGCCCACCTCGAGGTAGACGTCCGTCGGCTTGGCGCGGCGCCTGTCGGTTGCCATGGCGTAATCGTCTCACGCCACTCCGACCAGGTTCCGGTACCGGGTTGTCCCCGGGTTGATCCTGCGCACCGAGAAGAGCGTCCTGTTCGTGATCCCGTGGGGCCGCCTGTGGATCATCGGGACGACCGACACCGACTGGGAGCTCGACCGGGCCGAGCCGGCCGCCACCCAGGCCGACATCGACTACCTGCTCGAGCACGTCAACGACGTCCTGGTCGACCCCGTCCGCCGCGAGGACGTCGAGAGCGTCTACGTCGGCCTGCGGCCCCTGCTCGCCGGCGGCTCGACCTCGACCGCCCAGCTCAGCCGGGAGCACGCCGTGTTCCGGCCGGTGCCCGGCCTGGTTGCCGTGGCCGGGGGGAAGTACACGACCTACCGGGTCATGGCCAAGGACACCGTCGACGAAGTCGCCAAGGCGCTCGTGGAGGAGGGCAGGGGGGCCGGTGCCGCCGTCGGTGACCGCGGACACCCCGCTGTACGGCGCCGACGGCTACCAGGCGGAGTGGAACCGCCGGGCCCAGACCGCGGCCCGCACCGGTCTGGACGCCGCCCAGGTCGAGCACCTCGGCGCGTGCCCGGCGTCCGGGAGCTCCACCCCGACGCGGCCGCGGGATAGGCACTGGCACCCCTATGGCCGGGCGGGATGCTCCCCGCCGGGCTCCTCAGCCCGCAAGGGGGTCAGGCGCAGCCGGGTGATGGCGCGCCGCTCCACCGCCAGCACCTCGAGCCGCCAGCCGTCGACCTCGACCGTCTCGCCGACGTCGGGAACACGCCCGAACCGCTGCAGGGCGAGCCCGGCCACGGTCGTGTACGGGCCCTCGGGCAGCGAGATCCCCAGGTCCGCGAGGTCGTGCATGGGGAACGAGCCGGGCAGCACCAGCGACCCGTCGGGCTCACGGTGGATCCCGCTGGAGTCCGGGTCGAACTCGTCGTAGATCTCGCCGACCAGCTCCTCGAGCAGGTCCTCCACGGTCACGATGCCCTCGGTCCCGCCGTACTCGTTGATGACGATGGCCATCGCCTGCCGCTCTGCCTGCAGCCGGCGGAGCGCGTCCAGCACCCCGAGCGACTCGGGCAGGGCCAGCGCCGGGCGGACGTGGTCGGCGACCCGGCCGCTCGCGCCCACCAGGTCGACCAGGTGGGCGATCCCGACGATCTCGTCCAGGCTGCCCTTGTAGACCGGGGCGCGGCTGTGGGTGGTCTCCACCAGCCTGCGGACTCCCTCTTCAACCGAGGCCTCGGCGGGCAGGGCGACCACGTCCCGGCGGGGGACGAGCACGTCGCGCAGGTGGCGTTCGGCGATCTCGAACGCGCCGATCAGGATGGTGCGGTGCTGTGGGCTGAAGGTCGCCTGGGTGGCGACCAGGTCGCGGACCTCCTCTTCGGTCACCACGTCGCGCTGCACGCTGGGGTCGCCGCCGGCCAGACGGACCAGCAGGTCGGTGGAGCGCGACAACAGCCACACAGCCGGCCGGGTCAGGGTGGTCATCACGGCCAGGGGGCCGGCGGCGAGCTTGGCCCACCGCTCCGGGCGCTGCAGCGCGATCCGCTTGGGTGCCAGCTCCCCGACGACCAAGGTGACGTAGGTGAGCACGCTGGTGACCAGGACGACCGCGGCCGGCTCGGCAGCACTCCCGAGGAACCCCAGCAGCGGCACCAGCGGCTCGGCCAGGGTGACGGCGGCTGCCGCCGAGGCCAGGAAGCCGGCCAGGGTGATGCCGATCTGGATCGTGGACAGGAACTGGTTGGGGTCGCGGGCCAGCTGGGCGACCAGCCGACCGCGCTCACCGTCCTGCTGCAGCCGCTGCAGCTGCCCTTCCCGGAGGGAGATGAGCGCGACTTCACTGCCGGCGAACCAGGCGTTCACCAGCACCAGCACCAGCACCAGCCCGATCTGTAACCAGACGCCGTCCATCACCGTCACGCTCCTCACGTCACCGGCGCGGCCACCGGCCAGGCTCTCACGCGTCTGCGCTCCTGCATCACAGAGGATTACCTCGGGGGCATCCTCCACAACGGCGCAAGGCTGCTCCGAGCGCCGGCCAAACCGTGAGGTTCCGCGGAAGCAAACCGTGAGGTGCCGCGGGAGGTCAGGGGCGGCTCACCGGCACCTCCACCGAGCACCTGCCCCTGACCGGCCCACCGTGAGGTTCCGTGGGAGGTCAGGCCGGGGTCCAGACGGCTCCATCCGCTCCCACGGCGCGGTACGGTACGCGCGTGCGAAAGGGGAGCAAAGGGGGACAAGGGAGAAGATGGCAGCTGTGACGGTTGCAACACCACGCGGCGAGGTCCCCGGTCACCTCGCCACCCGGGCGGTCAGCCGGATCCGGCACTCCTGCACCGAACGCGGCGAGGTCTCCGGTCACATCGCCACCCCGCCTGGGGCCGGGGTCGCCGGACGCTTCGCCGAGCACGGCTCCCTGCACACTGCCGCCGAAGCGGTCGAGGACCCCACCGGCAAGTGAGGGAGCCCGAGCCGAATAGACTGGCGAGCCAACGACGACCGGCATGGCTCGCCGACCCTGAGGTCCCCGACCACGACCACGAGACGACCACGAGCATGCGGCGCTTTGGCCCGAACCTGTTCGACGAGTCGCTCGTGCCCGGGCGCGTCACCCGCGTGGGCTTCGGCATCGTCGTCGACCAGCCCCTGCCCCACATCCCGCTGGTGCCCGGCAGCCTGCTGGTGGCCGCCCCCGAAGCCCTGCTGCACGCCACCGTCCCCGAGCTGGCCGGCCGCGTGCTGTACGACCTGCTGACCGGCCATCCGGCCCGGTCGCCGGACGCCCTGGTGTTCCTGGTCGACCTCACCGAGGAGCTGTGGGCCTGGGAAGGATCCACCTGGGCCGCCATCGGCGTCGACCCGGTCGAGGCGTGCGAGGCCATCGCCCACCGCCACCTCCACGGCGACGTCGACGCGCTGCGGTTCGACGACCTGAGCGCCAGCGAGCTCCACGCGCTCCGCCAGCTGCCCATGACCGCGACCCGGGCGGCGCTGCGCCAGCGGCTCGAGGCTCGGATCCACGCCGCGCACCTGGACTGGCTGTGCGGGCCCCCGTCCTCCGCGCCCACGACGGTGTTCCCCTGACGCCCGGCCGGGCCCACCATCGGCTCGGCTTGGTTCCCATCCGGGCCGGGCGGGTAGAAACTGGCTCCACCCTGGCCGTGTCGGGCTGCCAGGGGCGACGCCGAACGCCGGGAGGCGGGTCATGCCGATCTCTGCCCACGACGTCCACAGGGCAATGCGCGAGCTGGGCGACCTCCGCTACAGCGCCGTCAGCCTTCCCGACGCCTTGCGCCGTATCGTCGACACCACCCATGAGCTGTTCGGCGTGGACGGGGCCGGGCTGATGCTGATCGACCCCGATCAGCTCCTCCGCAACGTCGCCGTCTCCGACGAGCGGGTGAACGCCCTCGAGGAGCTGCAGATCGAGCACGAAGAGGGCCCCTGCATCGACGCGTACGACGACAAGGACGTGGTGCACGCGGCCGACCTCGTCGAGGAGCAGCGCTGGCCGTCGTTCTCGCCGGCCGCCGTGGACCGGGGCCTGCGCGCCGTGCTGGCCAGCCCGATCCCCTACAACCAGCAGGCGATCGGGGTCGTGTCGGTGTTCTCGGCGGCCCGCCGGCCCTGGTCGCCAGAGGGCGAGCTGGCGATCATCGCCTTCACCGACCTGGCCGCGCTGCTCATCGCGAACACCATGCAGGGCGAGGAACAAGGCGAGCTGGCCCAGCAGCTCCAGCAGGCCCTGGACGCGCGGGTCGTCATCGAGCAGGCCAAGGGCGCGCTGGTGGCCAAGGAGGGACTCACCCCGGCCGACGCGTTCGAGCGGCTCCGGGGCCAGGCCCGCAGGGAGCGCCGGCGGGTCGCCGACGTGGCCGGGGAGCTGATCGCCGGCCTGCAGCGCTCCTGAGCCGTCGCCGGAGGAAGGCCGTGGAGGATCGGATGGACCGCCTGGTCAACCTCGACTTCGGCGGCCGCGGGATCGAGCACCTCCACCGGGCGGCTCGCGAGCGGACTGGCAAGGCGCTCGTGATGGCAGCGGCCGAGCTGCTCGCCGCCGTGCCGCGCGGGTCGGTCGTGGTGCTGGCGACCGGCTCGGCCTCACGGAGCTGGATCACCACCTCGGTGGCGGAGAATGACGGGCCGGCCGGCGCGGCGGTGCTGGCCAGGGCGCTGGTGCTCGGGCTGGACGTGGTCCCGGTGGTGGTGTCCGAGGCGGCCCTGCTCGGCCCGGTCGGCGGCGTCGTCACCGCGGCCGGCATGTGCGTGGTCTCGCTGGAGGAGGCCGGGCGGGCCGGCCTGCCCGGGGGACGGCTGTCCACGGCGGTGCTCCGCGCCTACCCGACCGGCCAGGACGAGGGCCGGGCGGCGGCGGTCGAGATCCTCGACGAGCTCCGGCCGGCCGCGGTGGTCGCCGTCGAACGGCCCGGCCGCAACGAGCGGGGCGTCTACCACAACGCTCGCGGCGTCGACTTCGGCGCCGGCCGGGCCCGGATCGACGAGCTGTTCGAGGAGGCGGCGCGGCGCGGCATCCCGTCGGTGGCGGTGGGCGACGGCGGCAACGAGATCGGCATGGGCGCGGTCGCCGAGGCCGTCCGCCGCCACGTGCCCTACGGCGACCGGTGCCGGTGCGGCTGCGGCGGCGGGATCGGCGCCGTGACCCCCGCCGACGTGCTGGTCACGGCCGCCTGCTCGAACTGGGGGTGCTACGGCGTGGTGGCCTGCCTGGCCGCCCTGCTCGGCGACCGGGACCTGCTCCACACCGGCGGGCAGGAGGAGCTGCTGCTCCGGCGCGGGGTGGAGCTCGGCCTGATCAACTCGCCTCAGGGACGGGTCGACCCGAACGTGGACGGCATCCCCCTCGAGTGCCACAAGGCCGTGGTCGAGCTCCTGCGCGAGCTTGCCGTGCGCCGGACGGACAGGTAATGCTCGACTGATCCGACAGGCTCGCGCTACTCGCGCGCAGAGTGACTATTTTTCTCGCTCCGTCCTCGTCCGGCCGGGCTCACCCGTGGGCCTGGCCGGCTCGACGGCGCAGCTCAGCGGCCCCCTGCAGGCCCGGCGGACAGAGAGCTACGTAGCTGCGTAGCCAAAACGAGGCTCTTGAGCGTCTCAGCCATATCGGTCAAGTTTCGCCATCGTCACTACCAACTCGATGATGCCCGTGAGCGTGCTCGTCATCCCGAAACCACAGCTCGACGTCCCTTCCCGTTCCGGACGGCCCGGTCCGCCCGGCCGGGCCGCCGGTTCCCGGGCGCTGGCAGGGCTGCCCGCCAGCCCGGGCGACCGGGAGCCCCCGAGGCGCACGGAGGCGCCTCGGGGGCCTGACCGCAACCACCGTCCATGAGACCGGAGGTGATCGAGAGCAGGGCCAGACCACGCCATCTTGCTGCACGAAGCACGAGCCCACGTCCTGCCCGGCCCCACCGGTGGGGCTCGCCGCGACTGTTGTCGACAGGGTCCGCGGTCCTCGTGGTCGTGTCCCTGGGCGCGGGGCTGGCGATTGGCGGCTGGATCGGCTCCGGCGCGCCCCGGGCCACGTCCACCGCCACCACGGTGCCGGTGCCCCTCGGCCTCCCCGTGCCCACCCCCTCGGCCGGACCGGCGCCGCTGCCCTCGTGCCAGGCCGCCGTCCAGAGCGCGGACGAGGTGATCTCGTACCTGATCGGCGGGATCCGCGACCGCCGCCTGGAGGCCGCGCTCCAGCGGTACGTGGCCACCGCCCACACCTGCCGGAAGGAGAACCCGTGAAACGACTCCCGCTCGTCCCCGTCCCGCTCGTCCTCGTCCCGCTCGTCCTGCTCCTCTGGCTCGCGCCGCCGGCCCGGGCCGGGCAGACGCTCGACTCCACGCCAACCTGCCAAGGGATCTCGGTCAACGGCACGGGCTTCCCGGAGCCGGTCGTGCTGCTGATGGTCAGGGAGGTGCGCAGCGGCAAGGTGCTCGCCGGCCCGGTGCAGACCACGACCGCGCGGGACGGCTCGTTCCGGGCGTCCCTCCGGGTCGACCTCACCGGCCGGCGGATGGTCGAGGTGACGGCCTGGAAGAAGGCCGGGACCACCGTGGTCATGACCGCCCGCGAGCTGGTGAACCGTCCATGCGTGGCCGCGGCGGCCCAGGAGAACGGGCTGACCGCGCTGCCCAGGACCGGCGTGCCACGGCCGGCCGTGCTGCTGGTCGGGCTCGGCCTGCTCGGGCTGGGCGCGGCCCTGCGCCACGCGGTCCGCTACCGGGGCAGGCACAGCGCCGCGCTGGCGTTCCCCTTCGGCGGTCCGCCCCGGCGAGCCGGACGGGCCGGTAAGGGCCGCATCCCCTGGCGGCGTCGCTTCTGACCGCCGCCAGCCCCGGCTGGGCCGTGCCCTGCGGGAGGGGCGCGGCCCTCCGCGGGGCCGGGTCGGATCGCCGGACCGGGCCGGGTGGGGCCGGGCCGGATCGCCGGACCGCCGGCCGGTGGGGCCAGGCCCGTGGGTGGTGTCAGGCCGGGTAGACGGTCACCTCGGTCGCCTTGACCGACGCCCACACCGGACCGCCGTCAGCCAGGTGCAGCTCGGCCGCCGCGGCCGGGGTGACCTCGGCCACCAGCGGCGCCGGACCGCCGACCCGGACCCGGACCCGGTCCCCGACGATCTCCAGCACCTCGGACCGACCCGTCCACACGTTGCGCGGCGAGCCCTCGGGCGGCCGGCGGTGCAGAGCCACCGCCCTGGGGTGGACCACGGCGAACACCTCGCCGTCGCCCCCGTCGGCGCTCACCAGGGCCTGGCCGCCCGGCAGCTCGACACGCCCGCGGCTCGCCGTGCCGCGGAACAGGTTGAGCCCGACCAGGTCGGCGACGTAGCGGGAGCGCGGCCGGGCGGCCACCTCGGCCGGCGTGCCGTCCTGGCTGACCCGGCCCTGCTCCAGCACGACCAGCCGGTCGGCCATGGTCATCGCCTCCATCGGGTCGTGGGTGACGAGCAGGCGGGTGCCCTCGTAGGAGGCGAGGTGGCGGCGGAGCTCGCGCCGGAGCACGGTCCGGGCGCCGGCGTCCAGGGCGGCCAGCGGCTCGTCGAGCAGGAGCAGGCGTGGGCCGGTGGCCAGGGCCCTGGCCAGGGCCACCCGCTGCGCCTGCCCGCCGGACAGGGCACGGGGCCGGGCACCGGCCTGGTCCGGGAGGCCGACCCGGTCCAGCCAGCCGGTCGCCCGCTCGCGCGCCTCGCGCTTGGCCACGCCCCTGGCCCGCAGCCCGAAGGCGACGTTCTCGAGCACCGAGAGGTGGGGGAAGAGCAGGTAGTCCTGGAACACGAAGCCGACCGGGCGGCGCTCGGTCGGCACCCGGATGCCGGCGCCCGGGTCGTCGAGGACGGCCCCGTCGAGCACCACCCGGCCGCCGGCCAGGGGAGCCAGCCCGGCCAGGGCGCGCAGCAGCGTGGTCTTGCCGGCCCCGTTGGGGCCGAGGAGCACCACAAGCTCGCCGGTGGCCACCTCCAGGGCGGTGTCCAGGCAGAGCGCGCCGAGCTCGAGCCGGACCCGTGCCTGGAGGCTCATGCCGCCGGGAACCAGCGGTCCCGCAGGACGACCAGGACGACCAGGGAGACCGCCAGCAGCACCAGGCTGAGCGCGACGGCCGTGTCCGTGTCGCTCTCCAGGGCCAGGTAGACCGCGAGCGGCATGGTCTGGGTGGTGCCGGGCAGGTTGCCCGCGAAGGTGATCGTCGCGCCGAACTCGCCGAGCGCCCGCGCCCAGCAGAGCGCCGCGCCGGCCCCGAGCGACGGGGCCACGGTCGGCAAGGTGACCCGCCGGAAGGTCGTCCAGCGCCCGGCCCCGAGGGTGGCGGCCGCGTCCTCGAAGCGGCGGTCCATCGCCCGCAGCCCGGCCTCGGTGGTGATGACCAGGAACGGCATGGCCACGAACGCCTCGGCGAGCACCGCCCCCAGGGTGGTGAACGGCAGCGTCAACCCGAAGGTCCGCTCCAGCCAGGCCCCGGCCAGCCCCTTGCGGCCGAACGCGAGCAGCAGCGCCACCCCGCCCACCACCGGCGGCAGCACCATCGGCAGGGTGGTGAGCGCACGCACCAGGTTCTTGCCCGGGAACTCCGACCGGGCGAGCAGGAACGCCAGCGGCACGCCGACCACCGCCGACAGCGCCAGCGCGCCGACCGAGCACACCAGCGACAGCCGCAGGGCCAGGAGCGCCTCGGGGCTGGTCAGCTCCTGGCCGAGGTCGTCCCAGGGCGTCTCGCGGACCAGGCCGGCCAGGGGGAGGAGCAGGAAGGCGACCGCCAGGGCGGCCAGCACCGCGAACGCGGCCGGCGGGCGCCGCTCGCGGCGGTCACTCGGGCGGGAGGAACCCGGCATCCTTCAGGAACGCCTGTCCGGCGCCCGAGGCCACGTAGTCGACCCACGCCTGCGCCATCTCCTGGTTCTTGCCGGCCTTGACCACGGCGATGGGGTAGGTGCCGGTCACGTTCTGGTCGCTCGGGATCTCGACCCCCTCGACCTCGTCGCGCGCCGCCGCCACGTCGGTCGCGTAGACGATGCCGGCGTCGGCCGAGCCCAGGGCGACCTTGTTGACGACCCCCTTGACGTTGTCCTCGAGCGACTTCGGCTCGACCGTGACGCCCCGCTTGGCCAGGGCCTCGGCGGCGTACCTGCCGGCGGGCACCTCCGGCCCGGCCAGCACCACGATGAGGTCCTTGCCGGCCAGGTCGCCGAGCGACCTGATCCCCTCGGGGTTGCCCTTGGCCACCACGATCTCGAGCACGTTCTGGGCGAACACCCTGGGGGCGCCCACCAGGTCCGCGACCTTGGTCATGTTCTTCTGGTCGGCGGAGGCGAACACGTCGGCCGGTGCTCCCTGCTGGATCTGGGTGGCCAGCGCCTGGCTGCCCGCGAAGTTGAAGGTCACCGCCACGCCCGGGTGCTCCTTCTGGAACCGGTCCCTGGCCGCCTCGAACGCCCTGGTGAGGGAGGCGGCCGCGAACACCGTCAGCTTGGTGGTGCCGGCCTGGCCGCTCGAGCCACCGCTCGGCTCGTCGTCGGCCCCGCAGGCCGCGGCGAGCAGGGCGGCGAGCAGCAGCAGGACCGGGACGCGCAGGCGGCGGTGCATGCTGGCTCCTCAGCTCGGGGTCGGCAGTTCGATCACGACGTTGGTCGCCTTGACGGCGGCGACCGCGAGCACGCCCGGGACCAGTCCCAGCTCGTCGGCGGCCTCCCTGGTCATGAGGGAGACGACCCGGTACTGCCCGGCCTGGACCTCCACCTGGGCGGCGACGGTGTCCTTGACGACGCGGGTGACGATGCCGGTGAACCGGTTGCGGGCGGACTGGGCCGAGATGCCCTCGGGCTCGCGGGCCGGGGCCAGCGTGACCACCAAGCGGGCGAGGTCGGCCCCGTCGATCAGGCGCTGCCCGCCCGCGGTGCGCCTGGTCGCCAGCCGGCCCGAGTCGGCCCAGCGCCGGACGGTGTCCACGCTGACGCCGAGCAGCGCCGCCGCCTGGCCGATCCGGTAGCTCGCCATAGCAAGGATGGTCGGCCCTTGGGCGCGGAGAAGCAAGGGATCTGCGCAGCAATGCTTGCATCTGCCTACTCCGCCACACGCCCGGGCCGGCGACGCGGGCCCGGCCCGGGCGCCAGGCTCCTGCGCCCGCCGGCTACCGGCCCGGGCGAGGTCGCCCGGCCGGCTCACCGATGGCCGCGATCCGGTCGAGGCTGGGTGGGTGGGTGCGCAGCAGGGCACGCATCCCCCGGGTCCTCGGCGCGCTCAGCTCGGCCGGCACGAACAGCTGCAGGACGCGGGTCAGGCCGGCGCCGAAGCCGAGCTCCACCGCGTGCCGGTCGGCCCCGTACTCGGCCGCCCGCGACAGCGCGGCCTGCAGGACCCGCGAGACCCGCACCGAGACCCAGAGCGGCAGCCAGACGACCCCCAGCGCCACGGTCACGACCACGCCCACGGCCACCAGGACGCCGACGATCACCACCACGCCCATGACGCCGAGGGCGCCGTCGACGCCGCCGCCCGACACCCGGCCCGCGCGGGCCCGGAGCCGGGAGAAGGCCCTGGTCATCGACCGGGTGGCCCGCCGGGCACGGCGCAGGCACCAGTCGGCCGCCATGAACGGCAGCAGGTACCACCAGCCGAGGCCGGTGGCCAGCGGGTGGAGGTCCCGGTGGTGGCCGAGCTCGTGGGCCATCACCGCTTCCAGCATGTCGTCGGGAAGGCCCAGGGCGACCCGGGTCACGGCCACGAAGTGGCCGCCGAGCGCGAAGGCGTTGACCAGCTCGCTGGGCTCGATGCGCAGGCGGTAGCGGGACGGGTCGGCGCCGGCCCGGGAGCAGACGCCCGCCCAGATGGGCGAGAGCCGGGACAGCTCGGCCGGGGTCGGCCGCCGGATGCGGAACAGCAGGCGGCCGACGCCCTCCTCGACCGGGCGGACGAGCATCAACCCGGCGCTCGCGGTCCACACCAGCGACGTGACGGCGAGACCCGACCACATGCTCCCGAGCGCGAACCTGCCGAGCGCCAGCCCGATCGGGGCGACCAGGATGTGCGAGAAGGCCCAGATCCCCGCGACGAGCGAGAACATCCCGAGCGAGGTCCCGGTCACCCCGCGCGCGGTCCGCACCGGCCGTGCCGGGACGGCGCGCGCGCCGGCGGCCCTGGCGGCCGGCCTCGGGTTGGAGTCGAGCGGCATCGGTCGGCGGTGTCCCGTCGTGCTGGGCGGCGCCGGCGCGCTGCCCCGGTCCGCGGCTGAGGACGCCAGTCTGCCAGGAAAGCGACGGGCGGGCGCGCTGGCCGCGGCGCGCGCCGTCGCCAGGTGCCGCCGACCGCGGTCACCCGGCGTCACGGGGCGCCGCTACCCGCAGTCACGGGGCGCCGCTACCCTTCGATGGCGCCCGGTCAGTGGCGGGATGTGTCGAGAGGAGCGTTGTCGATGCCGCATGCGAGTCGGTACCGGGACGGCGTGGCCGCTGCGCTGCCGCTGGCCGTGGCCGTGGTCCCGTTCGGGATGTCGTTCGGCGTGCTCGCCCGCTCGGCCGGCATGGGACGGCTGGCACCGGTGGTCATGTCGGCCACCACGTTCGCGGGCTCGGCCCAGTTCGCGGTGGCGTCCATCCTGGGTGCCGGCGGCGGGCTCGCCGCGGCGACCGTGGCCGCCGTGCTGCTGAACGTCCGCTACGGGCCGATCGGGCTGTCGGTCGCCGGCGTGCTGCGGGGCGGCCCGCTCGCCCGCTTCGTGCAGGCCCAGCTCGTCGTCGACGAGTCCTGGGCGGTGGCCAACCGCGGCGGCTGGTTCGACCGCAAGCTGCTGCTTGGCGCCGGCGCCGTCCTGTACGCGAGCTGGCTCCTCGGTACCGTGGCCGGGGTGCTGGCCGGCGACCTGCTCGGCGACCCCGAGCGCCTCGGGCTCGACGCCGCCTTCCCCGCGCTGTTCCTCGCCCTGCTGGTGCCCCAGCTCCGAGGGCGCGGCGACCGGTCGCGAGCGCCGGGGTCCAGGGCTTCCGGTGAGGCAGCCCCGGCGGCCGGGGCGGCGGGGCTGGCCGCCTGGCTGCGCTCGCACACCGCGCTGGTCGCGGCCGTGCTCGGCGCCGCCGTCGCCGTCTGCCTGGTGCCGGTCAGCCCTCCCGGGGTGCCGATCATCGCCGCCAGCGTCGCCTGCCTGGTGGGCGCCCGCCGCCCGACGGCGGCCGCGGGCGCGACCCCGGCCCAACGTGGGGAGGAGGAGCGCCCGTGACCAGGGCGGGCGCGACCCGGACGGCGCGCGGACGGGGGGCGCGCCGGTGACGGCCGCGTGGGCGGCCGTGCTCGTCGTCGGGGTGGCGACGGTCGCGCTCAAGGCGTCCGGTCCCGTCCTCCTTGCGGGGCGCGAGCTCCCAGCCCGCGTGCAAGGCGCGCTCGAACAGCTCGCCCCGTCCCTGCTCGCCGCGCTGGTCGCGGTCGGCGTGCTCGCCAGCGGGCGCCGGCTCCTGCTCGACGCCCGCGTGGTCGGCCTGCTGGCGGCGGTCGTCGCCCTGCGCCTGCGCGCCCCGACCCTGGTGGTGGTGGCGGTCGCCGCCGCGGCGACCGCGCTCGTCCGCCTGGCCTGATCCCCACCGGGTGGACCGCGTTTGGCCGGCGGCCCGGCGGCTAGTCCTCCCGAGACGTCGGAGCGAGGGTGCCCGGCCCGCGCGTCGTCAGCGCCCGGACTGGCCAACCTGTCCAGGGGGGACCACGCCAGATGGGCGAAGCGGCAGTCGACAGGCGCCGCGCGCCGTGGGGGATCATGGCCCGGGCACCGCCGGACCCGCACGCCCGAAGCGCGCCATGCGTCGTGAACCTGCGCGACGGCGGGCCCGAACGCACATCGAGGCGCTGGCAACGGAGCCGGCGCGGGAGGCGATGCGGCACCGTGATGAAGGTTGACAGGCGCCCGGCGGGCGCGGCACCAAGCGATGAGGACGTGCTGCGCGAGCGGACCAGCGCCTGGGACGCCGCGCTGTTCCAGCTCGAGGCGGCCGCCGACGTCCTGGGCCTGGACCAGGGCATGCGCGACCTGCTGGCCACGCCGAAGCGTGTCCTCACGGTGGCGGTGCCCGTCCGCCGGGACGACGGTCGGCTCGAGGTGTTCGAGGGGTACCGGGTCCACCACAACGTGACCCGTGGCCCGGCCAAGGGCGGCATCCGCTACCACCCGATGGTCTCCGTCGACGAGGTCAAGGCGCTCGCCATGTGGATGACGTGGAAGTGCGCGCTGGTGGGCATCCCGTTCGGCGGCGCCAAGGGCGGCGTGGTGGTCGACCCGGCCACCCTGTCCAAGGTCGAGCTCGAGCGCCTCACCCGTCGCTTCGCCGCCGAGCTGCTGCCGATCATCGGTGCCGAGAAGGACATCCCCGCGCCCGACGTCAACACCGACGACCAGGTCATGGCCTGGTTCATGGACACGTTCTCGGTGAACCAGGGCTACTCGGTGCCCGGCGTGGTGACCGGCAAGCCGATCGCGATCGGCGGCTCCGAGGGCCGCAAGGGCGCGACCAGCCTGGGCGTCATGTACAGCCTGTTCATGGCGCTCAAGGAGCGTGGCAGGCAGCCGTCGGACGTGACCGTCGCCATCCAGGGCTTCGGCAAGGTCGGTGCCGGCGTGGCCATGTTCCTCCATGACGCCGGCTGCAACGTGGTGGCGGTCTCCGACGTCCGCGGCGGGGTCTACAACCGCCACGGGCTGAACCCGCAGGCGCTCGTCAGGCACAGGCGCGCCACCGGCTCGAACACCGTCGCGACGTTCCCCGGCGGCGACCGCATCACCAACGAGGAGCTGCTCGCGCTCGACGTGGACGTGCTGATCCCGGCCGCGCTGGAAGGGGTGATCCGGGCCGACAACGTCGACACGGTGAAGGCGGACATCATCGTGGAGGCCGCCAACGGGCCCACCACGCCCTCGGCCGACAAGGTGCTCGACGACCGCGGTTGCCTCGTCGTACCCGACGTGCTCGCCAACGCGGGCGGGGTCACCGTCTCCTACTTCGAGTGGGTGCAGGACATCCAGGCCTACTTCTGGTCCGAGGACGAGGTGAACGACCGCATGCGCCAGATCATGGAGCGTGCCTACGCGCACGTGGCCGACCTGGCCGGAGAGCGGAGGCTCAGCATGCGCCAGGCCGCCCAGGTCATCGGCGTGGGCCGGGTGGCCGACGCCCACCGCACCCGCGGCCTGTTCCCCTGACCTGGCCGCCACACCACGGGAGGCCCGGACACACCACGGGAGGCCCGGACACACCACGGGAGGCCCGCCGTGCAGGGCGGGCCTCCCGCGTGCAACCGCCGCGATCGAGGGGGGCGTGCGGCGGGGATCGGGGCGGGTGCTACCCGCCCGGCCGGCCGTAGCCGGTGATGCTCGGCAACGAGGCGGACTGGACCCTGACGACGTCGCCCGTGTGGGTGGCCGAGATCTGCTTGCCGCCCCCGACGTACATGGAGACGTGGGAGATCGGGCTGTAGCGGAAGATGAGGTCGCCCGGCTTGAGGTTGCCGGCGGACACGCGCATGGTGACCCCGTACTGGCTGCGGCTCGAGTGGGGGAGCCCGACGCCGGCCTGCGCCCAGGCCATCATCGTGAACCCCGAGCAGTCGAAGGCGTCCGGCCCGGACGCGCCCCACTGGTAGGGCTTGCCGAGCTGCTGGTAGGCCCAGCGGATGACCGAGCTGACCGAGCCGCTGACCGGCGGCGGGGTCGGGCTCTGCGGCGGGGAACCAGGCTTGACCGGATTCTGGGAGGGGGCGGCCTGGCGGTTGAGCGCGGCGATCCGGGCCCGGTTGGCCGCCCGCATCTGGTTGAGCAGGCGCTCGGCCCGGTCGACGGCCCGGTCCACCTCGGTCTTCTTGCCGCGCAAGCGGGCGACCTCGGCGGCCTGCTGAGCCTCGACCGACTTCAGCGCACCCCGGCTGGCGTCGAGCGAGCGCCTGGCCGCCTTCAGCGAGGTGACCAGCTCGGTGCTCTGCTGGGCGAGGAGCTCCAGGGACTGCATCCGCTCGACCGCGTTGCTGGGGTCGCCGGTGGTCAGGACGGCGGCCAGCTCGCTGCCCGGGCCGTTGACGTAGGCGCTGGTGGCCTGGGCGGCGATCCGTGCCTGCAGGTCCTGGTAGCTCCGCTGGGCGGCCTGCGCCTGGCGCTGGACGGCGGCCAGCTTCGCGCGCGTGCGCTCGAGGGCGAGGCTCTGCTCGAGGTAGTCCTCGACGAGCTGGTCCGCCTGCTGGTTCAACCGGTCGAGCTGGCCGTTGAGGTCGGCGGTGCTGGTGGGGTCGGCGTGGGCCACGCCCGCGCCTGCGATGGGGAGCACCGCCAACGGGAGGACGATGGCCGCGAGCAGCATGACGCGCAGCCCACGGCGTGACCCTCGGCGGTTGGGGGACCGTCGAGCGCGTAACGGCAAGCCCGGCTCCTTTCCTCAGGCCTGCGGGACGACGGCCGAGCTTCTGGGGGAAGGGGGGCCTCGCCTCCGGTGGGAACCGGAGATCCGTCTGCCGCCGAGCGTGGGTGGGCTGCGGCGTTCCCGCTCCCGCGCGGCCGCGGGACTTGGCTCACTAACCGACCGTGACGAATTGTGGCTGTCAGGTAACCGATTCGTGATCAATCGCGCCGCAGGTTACCGCTCTGTGCCCCGTGTGCCAAATCTGGTGGTCACGGCCGCCGAGATCGACGAACCGGAGTTGCCTTGCCCCAGATGTGGGGTTATGGTGACGTCCCGCCACAACATCTTGCGATCTCCTCGAGCAGTCCCCGGCCTGCACCCGCTGGCGGCTGCGGAGAAGTACCGACGCCCTACCTAGGGAGGAGCCTGACCCATGGCCGAGGCGACGCCGGTGCCGGCACCGTTGGCGGACCGGGACCGGGCCGTGCTCGCCTTCGAACGGCAGTGGTGGAGGTACGCCGGTGCCAAGGAGGAGGCCATCCGGCGCGAGTTCGGCATGAGCCCGACCGCGTACTATCAGTTGCTCACCAGGCTCATCGACGACCCGGCGTCCCTCGAGGCCGACCCCATGCTGGTGAAGCGGTTGCAACGCCAGCGCGCATCCCGGCGCCGCCAGCGCGCATCCCGTACCCTCGGGGCGCAGGGCCCCGGCTCGTCCAGCTGACCGAGCACCCGGGTCATGGCACAGGCACTGTTTGGGGCCCCGTGGGGGGCGTGGACCTGATGAACCCGCGGAGCAACAAGACCATGGCACAGGCGCAGTTTGGGGCCGTGGGGGAGCGTGTGCCGTGGATCCGCGGCTCCCCCCCGAAGCTGGCACCGGCGCTGTCGGGGGCCCGTGCGGGGAGCGTGTCCTGGCGCACCCGCGGCTCCCCAGTAAGGAAGGCACCGGCGCTCTTGAGGGGCCGTGGCGGCGGCGGGATCCGCCTGACCATGGCACCGGCGCCCTCCGGGATCCCCCGGGCCATGGCACCGGCGCTCTTGGGGGGCCGTGGGGGGAGCGAGCTCCCCCCACATCGACAGAGGACCGCGCTCAGGGCACGCCACGCCAAAGCGCGCTCCCCCACATCGACCGAGGACTACCGGTAGATGAGTTCCCACCATCCAGAAGACCCAGACCTGCCGTAGGGAGGTCATCACTTGCGACCCGGTCCGACCGCTCGAGCGGCGGCGGTGCTCGTCGTGTTCCTCGGGCTGTTCTGGGGGATCGACCGCTTCCTGGGCGGCGACCCCGAGGCCGCCGGGACGAGCCGACGGACGGCCGCCGTCGCCCCCGCGTCCACCACCGCGCCAGCCACCAGCGCGCCAGCCACCACCGCCAAGCCCACCACGGCCGGCGAGCCGGCGACCACGGCGAGGCCGACCACCACCGCGGCGCCTGCGACCACCGCGCCGACGGCGACCGAGCCCACCCTTCGGCCCGCCAACGGGGTGAGCGTCCAGGTCCTCAACGGGACCTTCAGGAACGGCCAGGCCCGCAAGGTGGCCGCCATGCTCCGGGACGCCGGCTACGACGTGATCGCGACCCAGGCCGCGCTGGGCGACTACGCCGTGTCCCGCGTCTACTACAGCGAGGGGCACCTGGACGACGCCCTGGCCCTGCAGAAGCGCTTCCCGGCCTTCCAGGTCGTCCTGCCGGCCTCGGAGTCGGGCACGGGGCTGTCGTCAAAGGTCGACCTGTCCGCCGTGGTCGGCCGGAACTTCGGGTGAGCTGTCGCCCGACCTGTCGGCGCTGGCGTGACGCAGGCCGGACAGGTCCTTGCGCTGGCTGGTGAACCAGTCCTGGGGCGGCAGGGCGCTGGCGGCCTCGCGCAGCCGCCTGGCCCGCTCGGCCCGCTCGTCGGCCGGCATGGCCAGCGCGGCCGCCAGGGCCTCGGCCAGCTCATTGGTGTCGAACGGGTTGACCAGCAGCGCTCCCTCGGCGAGGTCGTCGGCCGCGCCCGCGTTGCGGGACAGGATCAGCACGGCGTCGCGCTCGCTCACCGACGGGCCCTCCTTGGCGACCAGGTTCATCCCGTCCCACACCGGGTTGACGACCAGCACGTCGGCCAGGGCCAGGGCGGCCAGTGCCTTGGGGTAGTCGTCGCGCAGCTCGAGCACGACCGGCTCCCAGGTCCTGGTCCGGTAGCGCTCGTTGATCGCCTCGGCGGCCTGCTTCACCTCGGCCGTGTAGGACTGGTACTCGGGCAGGTCCCGGCGCGACGCGTAGGCGAGCACGTAGTGGACCACCCGCTGGCGCATCCTGGGGTTGCGGTCGAGGAGGATCGAGAAGCCCTCCAGTCCGCGCAGGATGTTCTTGGACAGCTCCATGCGGTCGACGCGGACCACCAGCCTGCGCCGGTTGGCCAGCTCCCGCACGAACCGGCGCTGGGCCTGGGCCTCGCGGTCGGCCGCCCGGCGGCGCAGGTCGTCGCCGTCGACCCCGAGCGGGTAGGCGCGCACGTGCACGTCGCGCCCGTCGCGCGACCGTACCGTGTCCCGCTCCCGGTCGACCTGGTAGCCGGCGTCCTGGCAGCAGCGCAGGAAGTTGCGGGACCAGCGGGGCACCAGGAAGCCGAGCAGGTCGGCCCCGAGCATGCCCTCGAGCAGCTCGGCCCGGACCGCGCTGGGCAGCATCGCGAGGTACCCGGGCTCGGCCCAGGGGCAGTGGGTGAAGTGGGCGATGCCCACGTCGCCGCGCCGCTCGCGCAGCATCGCCGGGGCGAGCGCGAGGTGGTAGTCCTGCAGGAACACGTCGCCGCCCTTGTCCACCTCCTCGTCGCAGGCGGCCGCGAAGGTCTGGTTGACGTCCTGGTAGTTCCTCCAGGCGAGCCGGAAGCTGCGGTCGAAGCGGGGGTGGCGGGGCACGTCGAACAGGTAGTGCTGCAGGAACCAGATGGTCCGGTTGGAGACGCGGTTGTAGTAGGCCTGGTACACCCGCGGGTCGATCACCAGGCTGCGGAGCTGGACCGGGCCCTGGGGGAGGTCGACCCGGCGGCGGTTGCCGGTCCGCCCCGCCCGCCTCGCGGCGACACGGTCCCCCTCGCTGATGGCGGCGGCCACCCAGGTGCCGCCCTGGCCGGCGAGGGCGGGACCGAGCGCGGCCACCATGCCGCCGGCGCCCCGTCCCGAGGAGAGGTTGCCGTCCTCGTCGAGCTCGAACTGGACGGGACCGCGGTTGGATGCGACGACGAGCTCTGCCATGTGGTGCTGCCTTTCCCGTGGGTGGGGCGTCGGCTGGGGTGGGTATGCTGATGTCGTCCCTGTGCGGCACCGAGCCGGGCGCTCAGATGGTAGTGGAGCCATCCCCGGGACCCCGCCGCCCCGCCGACACGGGACGAGGAGCGCCAGTGATGACCCAGGGCACCGACGAGCTGGCCCGCACGCCCCTGCTGGAGCCGCCGAAGCACATGTCGGCCTACGACCGCTTCGTCCGCTTCGGTATCGGCGCCTGGGCCGGCATCGGCATCGTCCTGCTCGGCTGGCTGCTCCTGCGCATGCTCGGCTTCGCCAGCGTCCTCCTTCCCCCCCTGCTGATCGCGCTGGTGGTTGTGTACCTCCTGAACCCGTTGGTCACCGCCCTGGAGCACCGGGGCATGCCGAGGGTCGCCGGGGCCGCCATCGTCTATTTGCTGTTCCTGGCCATCGTGGCCCTGCTGGTCTCGTTCCTGGTGCCGGTCATCACCCGCCAGGTGGTGGCCGTGGCCGACGACTTCCCCCAGTACACCCGGGACGCCCAGGCCCAGGTCGAGCGCCTTGGCCGGCGCTTCGGCCAGCGCTGGGAGGTGAACCTGGACGCCGAGCGGGTGCAGGCGTGGCTCGCCCAGAGCGGCAACCAGCAGGCCGTCACCAGGTACGTGACCGGCCTGCGCAGCTTCACCTCCTCGCTGCTGCACGGGCTGGTGCTGTTCATCCTCGGCCCCATCATGGGCTTCTACCTGCTGATCGACCTGCCCCGGCTGCGGAGGGGGGCGCTCGCGATGATCCCGCCCCGCCGGCGCGACGAGCTCCGCGACCTGTTCGACCGGATGGGCAAGGCGGTGGGCGGGTTCTTCCGGGGCCAGCTCCTGGTCGCGCTGTTCGTGGGGGTCGCCTCGAGCCTTGCCCTGTACCTGATCCACCTGCCGTTCTGGCTCCTGGTCGGGATCGTGGCCGGCGTGTTCAACCTGGTGCCCCTGGTCGGCCCGTTCATCGGTGGCGCCCTGGCCGTGGTGATCGCCCTGCTCAGCGGCAGGCCGCTCACGGCGTTGTGGGCCGCCGTCGCCCTCACGGTCGTCCAGCAGATCGACAACCACCTGATCTCGCCGAACGTGATGTCGCGCACCGTCCAGCTCCACCCGGTCGTGGTCATGCTCGGCCTGCTGCTCGGCGCCACCTTCGGCGGCCTGTTGGGCATGCTCGTGGTGGTCCCGCTGATCGCGGTGGCCAAGATCCTGTTCCTGTTCCTCTGGTCGCGGTATGTCAGCTACGGCGACGACCTGGTGAAGGACCAGCGTCCTGGCTAGGGCCAACGCCATCCGGTCAAGGGCCCTTCTGGCCTGGTTTGACCGTGCTGACCAGGGAGTCTGTACTCGCAAACCCAGCTGACCGGATGGCATTGCGGCTAGGGCCGAGGCTGGCCGTCGCCCCGTTGGCGGCGGGCGAGCAGGGCGCGGACCGCCTCGGCCCAGCCGTCCTGGGCCGGCCCGGGGGTGGCGATGGCCGGGGCCGGGCCGGGCGCGCCCGGCGGGCCGGGCGGGGGCAGCTCGTCGGCCGCCCAGGCGCCGTTGGCGACCAGGAACATCGCGCCGGTCACGCCGGCCAGCTCGAGGTCGGCCGGGGAGTCGCCGATGGCGGCCGCCTGGTTGGCGGCGAGCCCGCGCCTGGCCAGGTAGGCGGCGGCGGTGCGCGCCTTGGTCACCCCGGCCGGCGCAAGGTGGTAGGCATGGCTGGTGCCCGGGCCGAGGTGCGGGTAGCAGCCGCGCAGGCGCCCGTTGTCGAGCAGCCTGGCCCAGCCGAAGCCGGCGCCGGCCAGGACCGCGTCCGCCTCCGCCACCTCGACCTGGCCCCGGAGCAGGGCCGTGCCCTGGCGCCCCTCGTGCCAGGGCGTGTGCGGCTCGAGCCGGCCCTCGAACGAGTCGAGCAGCCCGGCAAGGGCGCCCGAGCGCTCGATGACCTCGGCGGGGGTGGCGCCCAGCTCCCGGGGCGCCTCGCCCCACTGCAGCTCGGTCGTGCGGCCGAGCAGCAGCACGCCCCCGACCTCGCCGACCGCGTCGCGCAGGCCGAGCAGGCGGGACGCCTCGCGGAGCTGGAGCGCGGTACGGCCCGACACCAGCACGACCTCGAGGCCGGCCCGTCCGGCTTCGACCAGGGCCTCGACCGCGGCCAGGGTCGGGCTGCCGTCGAAGCCGGCGAGCAGGGAGCCGCCCCGCCCGACCAGGGTGCCGTCGACGTCGGAGAACAGCACCACCGGATCGAGCCGGTCCAGGACCGGCCCTGCCTCGGCGAGGGGCAGCGCGGGCATGTCAGGCGCTCGAGCCGGCGGCCATCGCGTCCCGCCGCCGCCGGTAGCTGTCGAGGGTGGCGATGGGCGGCCGCTGCACGGTGGTGATCTCCTGCGGCTCGATGTGGTACTCGCGCAGGCGGTTGGCGAACTGGAACAGGGTGGTGGACCAGGCGCCGGGCACCACCCTGCCCTCGTCGGCCAGCCGGGCCAGGGCGGCCTGGAGGATGCCGAAGCTCATCCGCGACAGCGCCTGCACGTCCTGGTTGCGGTGGACCCGGCGTTCCAGGTCGACCTGGGCGATCGCGTCGACCCCGGCGTGGCGGGCGACGTCGATCAGCAGCCCCAGCTCGACCCCGTAGCCGGAGAAGACGGGGACCTGCTCGAGCACCTCCCGCCGCCCGGCGTACTCGCCCGAGAGCGGCTGCACCAGGCCGGCGAGCTCTGGCCAGAACAGGTTGAGGACCGGCCGGGCCAGCAGCTCGGTGACCCGCCCGCCGCCGGTGGCGCGCAGGGCGTTGCGCTCCCGGATGGGGCGCTCGTAGAACGCCTTCACGTAGACGATGCCCGGGTCGGTGAGCAGAGGTCCGAGCAGCCCGTAGACGAAGCGGGGATGGATGTTGCGGATGTCGGCGTCGATCCAGCAGATGAGGTCGCCGTGGCAGACGTGCAGGCTCTTCCAGAGACCCTCACCCTTGCCCGATCCCGGCCCCTCCTCCGGCAGCACGTCGGTCTCGTGGTGGACGGCCGCGCCCTCGGACTCGGCGATGGCGGCCGTGCCGTCGCTCGACCCGCCGTCCACCACCACGATCTCGTCGACCAGGCGCGAGCGCTCGAGCAGCGACCGTCGCAGCACCCGGACGATCTGGCCGATGGTGGCTGCCTCGTTGCGGGCGGGCAGGCAGACCGAGACCGTGGTCCCGGACCGCTCCCGCGCCTCCCGCAGCCCGGCGATCGGCTCGAACTGGCTGTAGTGGAAGGTCCGGTTGCCGAACCATTCCCAGGTGTCGAGCTGAGACATCCTCTCTCCCGGTCGCGCTTCCCGTCGACCGCCCGACATACCCAGACAGGAGCCGGAGGCTAACGCTTCGCTCCTCGAGCCCCAGACCCCGCGCAGCCGCCGGCGTTGACGCCCCCGAGCCTGCCAGGGCAAGCTGGAAACGACAACTGAACATGGCGACGCATCAAGAGGGGTGGAGGGACCGGCCCGACGAAGCCCCGGCAACCTCCCCGATCCGGTCACCGGGCGGGGAAGGTGCCACGTCCGACCCCGTTTGCCCGCGGGGAAAGATGCGCGAGCGGTCCGGGTGACCGCGGCGCGAGGCGATCGCCTACGAGCCCACGGAGGTCACCTGCATGGCCCGAGTCCCGCACGACCGTCCCGACCCCGCCACCACCGCCATGGTGCTGCGCTGCCGCGGCTGCGGCACGCCCTACCCGGCCGAGCTGCGCTACGCCTGCCCCAACTGCCTCGGCCCCCTCGACGTCGAGTACGACCAGGGCGAGCTGGCTGCCGGGCTGGACCGGGCCAGGATCGAGGCCGGCCCGCGCTCGATCTGGCGCTACCGGGCGGCCCTGCCGTCGCGGCCCGGCGCCGGCGACCTCGCCCCCGGCCTCACCCCGCTGGTGCCGGCGCCCCGGCTCGCCGACGCCCTGGGGATCCCCGGCGAGCTGTGGTGCAAGGACGACACCCGCAACCCGACCAACTCGTTCAAGGACCGGGTGGTCGCGGTCGCCGTGGCCAAGGCGCGCGAGTTCGGCCTGTCGACCGTGGCCTGCGCCTCCACCGGCAACCTGGCCGGGGCCACGGCCGCCGCCGCGGCCGCGCAGGGGCTGGACTGCGTGGTGGTGATCCCGGCCGACCTGGAGGTGGGCAAGATCGCCTCGGCGGCCGCCTTCGGGGCCACCGTGGTCGCGGTCGAGGGGTCCTACGACCATGCCAACCGGCTGTCCTCCCAGGCCGCCGAGGCGTTCGGCTGGGGGTTCGTCAACGTCAACCTGCGGCCCTGGTACGCCGAGGGGTCCAAGACGGTCGGGCTGGAGGTGGCCGAGCAGCTCGGCTGGTCCCTTCCCGACCACGTGATCGTCCCGATCGCCTCGGGGGCGCTGTTGACAAAGGTGCACCAGGGGTTCGGCGTGCTGGCGGCGGCCGGCCTGGTCGAGGCGACCCCGGTGCGGGTCCACGGCGCCCAGTCGGACGGCTGCGCGCCGGTCGCGATCGCGTTCGCCGAGGGTCGCGACGACGTGCTGCCGGTGCGGCCCAGCGGGATCGTGAAGTCGCTCGCCATCGGCGACCCGGCCGATGGGGTGGAGGCGCTCGAGGTGGTCCGCTCGACCGGCGGGCGGGTCGAGGCGGTCACCGACGAGGAGGTCGTCGACGCCATCGAGCTGCTCGCCCGCACCACCGGCATCTTCGGCGAGACGGCGGCCGGCGTGACCGTGGCCACCCTCGCGCGGCTGGCCGCCAGGGGCGCCTTCCAGCCTGGCGAGCGGGTGGTCGCGCTGATCACCGGGCACGGCCTGAAGACCAGGGAGGTGCTCGACGGGCGGGCCGACGCCACCATCACGGTGCGCCCGAACATCGACGCGCTGGAGGCGGCCCTCGACCCGGTCCGGCCCGACCTGGTCGCGAACGCCTGAACGGGCCGCCGGGACGGCCCCGCTGGACGGCCCGCTGGACGGCCCGCTGGACGGCCCGCTGGACGGCCCGCTGGACGGCCCGCTGCACGGCCCGCTGCACGGCCGTTGCGCGAGATGGGGGGAGCACCTTGACACTGTTATATGACACTGTCACCATGTCGCCATGGAACCGACCGCGTCCTGGACGCTCGACGGGCTGACCCGCCGGGTCGCCGACGCCCTCTCCGTCGACTACGACGGGCAGGCCAGCGGTCGCGTGCGCGACGTGCCCGACCAGCGGGTGATCCGCTGGTACACCACGCTCGGCCTGGTCGACCGGCCCGCCGCCATGCGCGGCCGGACCGCCCTGTACGGGCCGCGGCACCTCCGCCAGCTCGTCGCGATCAAGCGGCTGCAGGCCCGCGGCCTGTCGCTCGCCGCCGTCCAGGCCGAGCTGGCCGGCGCCAGCGAGGCCGACCTCGAACAGATCGCCCAGGTCCCGCTCACACCCGCGGTCGCGGCGTTCGAGCCAGGAGGGCCGGAGCCCGCGCGGCCCGAGGCGCCCGATGCCGGTCGGCCGGCGCCCGGGGCCACGGCGCCCTCGTCGACCGCGGACGGGCAGGTCACGACCGGGCCGCGACCGGCGGAGACCGGGGGCGCCGGGCGGAGGTTCTGGGCGGCGCCGCCGGCCGCCCCGCCCCCGGCGGCCGCGGTGTCCCCACGCGGGGTGCCGGCCTGGCCGCGGCGGCCGTCCCGGCCGCCCGCGCGGCCGGCCGCCCACCTCCAGGGGGTCCGCCTGGGGGACGAGGCGACCCTCCTCATCGGCGCCCGGAGGCCGGTGGACGACGACGACGTGCGCGCCCTGCGCGCCGCCGCCCGGCCGCTGCTCGAGGCGCTCCACGCCCGAGGGCTGGCCGGTCAGGGCCACGAGCCCGGACCCGGCGGCCCGGACAACGAAAGGGAGCTCCCATGACGAGCCGCCTGCCCCTGCTGACCGACGACGAGGTCGCCCGCGACATCCCCTCTGGCGGCGAGACCGGCATCGGCACGCTCACCACCGGGCGGGGCAACCTGCCCCTGGAAGCCGTTGACGTGGCCGCCGACATCGCCGGCCTGCTCGCCCGGGTCGTCCTGACCCAGACCTTCTCCAACCCCCATCCCGAGCCGCTCGAGGCCACCTACGTCTTCCCCCTGCCCGACCGGGCCGCCGTCACCGAGTTCCGCATGGAGGTGGCCGGGCGGGTCGTCGAGGGGGTGCTGCAGGAGCGGGGCCAGGCCCGGGCCGCCTACGACCAGGCCGTCAGCGAGGGCCGCCGCGCCTCCATCGCCGAGGAGGAGCGGCCTGGAGTGTTCACCATGCGGGTGGGCAACCTCATGCCCGGCGAGCAGGCGAGCATCCGGCTCGTCATGGCCGGGCCGCTGCCCTACGCGGACGGCGAGGCCACCTTCCGCTTCCCGTTGGTCGTCGCGCCACGCTACGTCCCTGGGGTGCCGCTGCCCGGCGAGCCGGCCGGCGACGGCACCGCGCTCGACACCGACGCCGTGCCCGACGCCTCCCGCATCACCCCGCCGGTGCTGCTGCCCGGGTTCCCCAACCCCATCCGCCTGTCGATCAGCGCGCAGGTCGACCCGTCCGGGCTGCCGCTCACCACGTTGAGGTCGAGCCTGCACGCCGTGGTCGAGGAGGAGCGGGACGGCATGCGGGTCGTGCGGATCCACCCGGGGGAGCGCGCCGACCGCGACTTCGTCCTCCGCCTCGCCCTGGGCGACGCCGCGGTCGGCACGTCCCTGGCTGCCGTGCCGGACGAGCAGGGCGAGCAGGGCACGTTCGCCCTCACCCTGGTCCCGCCGGTGACCACGGCGGCCGACCGTCCGCGCGACGCCGTGTTCGTGCTCGACCGGTCCGGCAGCATGGCCGGCTGGAAGATGGTGGCCGCCCGCCGGGCCATGGCCCGCATGGTCGACACGCTCACCGGCCGCGACCGCTTCGCCGTGCTCGCCTTCGACAACGCGGTCGACAGCCCGGACGGGCCCGGCCTGCGGGCCGTCACCGACCACGACCGGTTCCGGGCGGCCGAGTTCCTCGCCCGCATCGACGCCCGGGGCGGCACCGAGATGGCCGGAGCCCTGCAGCAGGCACTGGAGCTGCTTGACGCACCGCTTGCGCTCGAGGGTGGCGGTCCCGAGGCCCGCGACCGAGTGCTCGTGCTGGTCACCGACGGGCAGGTGGCCAACGAGCACCAACTGCTGCGGCTGGTGGCGGAGCGGGTCGGGGGGGTGCGCGTGTTCACCGTCGGGATCGACACCGCGGTGAACGCCGGCTTCCTCCGGCGGCTCGCCGGCCTCGGCGGGGGCGCCTGCGAGCTGGTCGAGTCCGAGGACCGGCTCGACGCGGTGCTGGGCCGCATCCACCGGCGCATCGGCACCCCGGTGCTGACCGAGCTGCGTGTCGAGGGCGCCGGGCTCGACGTCGACCCGGGCTCGCTCAGCCCGAGCCGCCTACCCGACCTGTTCGCCGGTGCGCCGGTGCTGATCGGCGGGCGGTGGCGGGGCCGGCCCGAGGGCGCGGTCACCGTGCGCGGGCGCGAGCCGTCCGGCCGCCCCTGGCAGGCGGAGGTGCGCGCGGGGGCGGGCGGGAGCCGCGCCCTGGCGCCGGTCTGGGCGAGGGCCCGGCTGCGCGACCTGGAGGACGCCTGGGTCGCCGGCCACGCCTCCGACCAGGACCTCGAGCGGCAGATCGTGGAGACGTCGCTGCGGTTCGGCGTGCTCTGCCGCTTCACCGCGTTCGTGGCCGTCGACTCGGTCGTGGCAGGCGAGGGCGGCCGGTTGCGCCGGGTGATCCAGCCGGTCGACGCCCCGCGGGGCTGGGAGATGTTCGCCGGGCAGGCCGGGCTGCCGGCCCCGGCGCCCATGATGGCCAGGATGGCCGGGACGACCGGCCTGCTGGCCGCGGCGGGGGGGGACATGGCGCCGGCTGGCGGCCGCGCGGTGTGGCAGGCGATGACCCCGGCCGTGCATCGTGAGCGGGCCGGCACCGCCGCCGCGGACGACGCCCAGCTCGCCGAGGCCGTGCGGCGCGCCTACCGGCGGCGCGCCCGGGACCTGCACGCGCTGCTCGCCGGTACAGGCACCGGCGCGGCCGAGCGGGCCGTGCGCCTGGCCGAGCGGGCCGAGCGCCTGGCCGAGCTGTGGGCTGGCCTGTCCGTGCTGGTCGCCGACCTCGAGTCGGTCGGCGCGGCAACGGCCGAGCTGCGGCCGCTCCGCGGGCTGCTGGCCGACCTGGAGCGGGTGGTCGCCGGGCCGGCGCCGGCCGGCGCGGCGGCGGAGCTGGACCGGCTCTGGGACCGGGCCCTGGCCGTCCTGGAGGCGTTCGCCGGCCCGCCAGGAGCGCCCGGGGCAGGGACAGCCCGGGCCGGGTCGCCCGAGCCCGGTCGGGCCGGAGAGCGGCAGCGGGCCGGGCGGGCACACGACTTCTGGAAGCGCAGGCCCGTCTAGGCGCAAACGCCTCGGGGCGTGCTGGCCATCCCGGACCGGCGGCTTCTGTCCGGCATTCGCACCAGGCCTACGTTTAGCACTCGCACTATAAGAGTGCTAACATCCGCGGCAGCACGTCCGGCCGTTCAGGCTGGACACGAAGGCAAGCCACCTAGAGGGAGGTAGCCAGCGCATGCCCAAGATCATCGCCTTCGAGGAGGACGCCCGGCGGTCACTCGAGCGGGGCATGAACCAGCTCGCGGACGCCGTACGGGTGACGCTCGGTCCTCGGGGCCGGAACGTCGTCCTCGAGAGGAAGTGGGGCGCGCCGACGATCACCAACGACGGCGTCTCCATCGCCAAGGAGATCGAGCTCGAGGACCCCTACGAGAAGATCGGGGCCGAGCTCGTCAAGGAAGTCGCCAAGAAGACCGACGACATCGCCGGTGACGGCACCACCACCGCCACCGTGCTGGCCCAGGCGCTGGTGCGCGAGGGCCTGCGCAACGTGGCCGCCGGCGCCAACCCGATGAGCCTCAAGCGCGGCATCGAGAGGGCCGTCGACGTTGCCGTCGAGTCGATCAAGAACCAGGCCAAGGACGTCGAGACCCGTGACGAGATCGCCCACACGGCGACCATCTCGGCCGGCGACCCCGAGATCGGCGAGGTCATCGCCAAGGCGATGGACGTCGTCGGCAAGGAAGGCGTCATCACCGTCGAGGAGTCCAACACCTTCGGCATCGAGCTCGAGACGGTCGAGGGCATGCGGTTCGACAAGGGCTACATCTCGCCCTACTTCGTGACCGACCCCGAGCGCATGGAGGCCGTGCTCGACGACCCCTACATCCTGATCGCCAACCAGAAGATCTCGGCCGTCAAGGACCTCCTCCCGGTCCTCGAGAAGGTCATGCAGACCGGCAAGCCGCTGGTGATCATCGCCGAGGACGTCGACGGCGAGGCCCTGGCCACCCTGGTGGTCAACAAGATCCGCGGCACGTTCAAGAGCGTCGCGGTCAAGGCCCCCGGGTTCGGCGACCGGCGCAAGGCCATGCTGGGCGACATCGCGGTCCTCGCCGGCGGCCAGGTCATCAGCGAGGAGGTCGGCCTCAAGCTCGAGAACGTCTCGCTCGACCTGCTCGGCCGGGCCCGCAAGGTGGTCGTCACCAAGGACGAGACCACCATCGTCGAGGGCCAGGGCGACCAGGAGGAGATCAAGGGCCGCATCGCCCAGATCAAGCAGGAGATCGAGCGGACCGACTCCGACTACGACCGCGAGAAGCTGCAGGAGCGGCTGGCCAAGCTCGCCGGCGGCGTCGCCGTCATCAAGGTCGGCGCGGCCACCGAGGTCGAGCTCAAGGAGAAGAAGCACCGCATCGAGGACGCCGTCTCGAACGCCCGCGCGGCGGTCGAGGAGGGCATCGTCCCCGGTGGCGGCGTGGCCCTGCTCAAGGCCCAGGAGTCGCTGACCAAGGTCGACCTCACCGGCGACGACGCGACCGGCGCCACCATCGTGCGCCGCGCGCTCGAGGAGCCGCTGAAGCAGATCGCCGTCAACGCCGGCCATGAGGGCGGCGTCGTGGTCGAGAAGGTGCGCGGCCTCGAGGACGGCTACGGCCTCGACGCGGCCACCGGCGAGTACGTCGACATGTTCAGGGCGGGCATCATCGACCCGGCCAAGGTGACCCGTTCGGCGCTGCAGAACGCCGCCTCGATCGCGGCCCTGTTCCTCACCACCGAGGCGGTCGTGGCTGACAAGCCGGAGAAGGAGAAGGCCCCGGCCATGCCGGGCGGCGGCGGCGACATGGACTTCTGAGTCCGACCACCGCACCCGGTCCTGGAACGGGCGGGCCCACACGGGCCCGCCCGTTCGCCGTCTCCGGGCAGAGACCTCGCAGGGCGGGGTACGGTGCCCCCGGCGGCCCGGACCGTGGTGCCGGTCGTGTCGTCGCCGGTATGCCCGGTCAAGCGTGTCCCGGGAAGGTGCCCGGCGGCCCGGGAGGCGGGTCAAGCGTGTCCCGGGAAGGTGCCCGGCGGCCCGGGAGGCGGGTCAAGCGCGTCCCGGGAAGGTGCCCGGCGGCCCGGGAGGCGGGTCAAGCGCGTCCCGGAGCGGCCCGACCTTTCGAGGATGAGCCGTGCAGCGTCGAGCAGCGGTCCGTGAGCCTCCCGCCCGCCGAGGATGGTGGCGGCGCGCGGGCGCGCATCGCCGAGCTGGTCGCGGCCGCCCGGGCCGACCGGGAGAGCGCCGCAACCGCCGAGCTGGCCGGCTTCGGGCCGGCCGCCGTGGAGGCCGTGGTGGAGGCGCTGCTGGCCGAGCCGGGCCCCGGTGGGCGCCGCCAGCTCGTCGGGTTGCTCGAGGAGCTGGCAGGGCCCTACGTGGGCCGGCTGGAGGCGGCCATGGACGACGCGCCCTGGTTCCTCGTGCGCAACCTGGCCACCGTGGTCGGCCGGGTAGGTGGGGTGGAGCACCTGCCCGTGCTCGAGGGGCTGCTCGTCCACGACCACCCGGCCGTGCGCCGGGAGGCGGTCAGGGGCGTGGTCCGGCTCGGCGGGGTCCTCGCCGTGGCCTCGCTGGTCCGGGCCGTCGCCGACCGCGACCCGGGCGTGCGCCGCCTCGCCCTGCACGCCCTCGCCGAGGTGGACTCGGCCGCGTCGGTGGCGGCGCTGGCCAGGGCCAGCCGGTCTCGCCGGCCGGCTGTGGAGCGCCGCCTGGCCCTGTCGGGGCTGGCCCGCTCGGCCCGCCCCGAGGCCGAGTCCCATCTGCGCCGGGCCGCCGGACGCCCGGCGCTCTCGGCAGCCTCCCGCGGGGTGCGGGCGCACGCCCGGGTCCTGCTTGCGCGGCGCCCTCGCCGAATGGTGACCTTTCGGTGACCTGCCGCGGCCTCCTCCGGCCGGGTCCCAGCCGTAGAATCATTGCGCGGACAAAGGGAACGGGAACGGGAACGGTGATGGACGAGCTGGACGGCAAGCGGGAACTGCTCCGCAAGGCTCTCGAGGCGACCGGCGGGGTGATGGTCGCCTTCTCCGGCGGGGCCGACTCGTCCTTCCTGCTCGCCGCCGCGGTCGAGGCGCTGGGCGAGCGAGCCGTGGCCGCGACCGGCGTCTCCCCGAGCCTGCCCGAGCACGAGCTGGCCGACGCCCGCGCGCTCACCGAGGAGCTCGGGGCCAGGCACGTCGCCGTGGCAACCCACGAGCTGGACCGGTCCGGCTACGCCGCCAACGGCGCCGACCGCTGCTACTTCTGCAAGTCGGAGCTGTTCGACCTGCTCGTCCCGCTGGCCCAGATCGAAGGGCTGGCTCTGGCGGTGGGCACCAACACCGACGACCTCGGCGACTGGCGGCCGGGTCAGCTCGCCGCCGCCGAGCACGGAGTGCTCACCCCCCTCGTCGATGCCGGGTTCTCCAAGGCCGACGTGCGCAAGGCTTCTCGTCGCATCGGGCTGCGGACCCACGACAAGCCGGCTGCCGCCTGCCTGGCCTCGCGGGTCGCCTACGGGATCGAGGTGACGCCTGCCCGGCTGTCCCGGGTCGAGCGGGCCGAGGCCGTGCTGCGCTCCTACGGCCTGGCCCAGCTCAGGGTCCGCGACCATGGCGACCTGGCCCGGGTCGAGGTGCCCCTGGACGCGCTCCCGGCGCTGGTCGAGCCGGACCGGCGCGCCGACCTGGTGGCCCGCCTGCGCGACCTCGGGTTCGCCTTCGTCACCCTGGACCTCGAGGGCTTCCGCTCCGGCAGCATGAACACGAGCCTCCCCGACCGACCGTGACCGTCCGCCGCCTCGTCCACTGCTCGCTCCCGCCCGAGCTGGTGCACCAGCCCGTCCTGCACGGCCTGGTGCGGGCCAGCGAGGCCGTGGTCAACGTGCACCGGGCCAACGTGGACGTCGAGGCCGGGCTGGCCTGGTTCATCCTTGAGCTCTCGGGCCCGGCCGGGGAGGTCGAGCGGGCGCAGCGCTGGCTCGTCGCCAACGGCGTCACCGTCGAGCCGATCGAGCAGGGCGGCCAGGAGGGCGCCGGCAGCTGAGCAGCAGCTCAGGAGTCCTGTCCGTAGTTTGGCGCGAAGGCCCTGGTCGCTGCACCGGGTCACGGACAGGACCTCTGCTGACCTGCTCAGCGGCCGCCGGACGGCCACGAGGGCGCCGGCGAGGCGGTGGCGCTCCCGGTCGGAGCGGTGGCCCCGTCCGCCTGATGCGCGGGCGCGTCCGGGTCAACGACGGTCGCGGGCTGGTACGGCGTCTCAACGATCGGTGGCAGCGATGGTCCCGCTCGCGTCGGGTGATGGTGGCCTTGGCGTCGGTCGTCACGGCTTTGCTCGCGCTCGCGGAGCGCCTGGGCTGGCTCATGGAGGTTCTCCGCCGCTGGTAGAGCTGTCCGATACAGCGCGGGCATGGTCCCACCATGCGATGGATCACTGTTCACTCATACATAAGCTGAACCGACAGGCGATGCGGGACGGCTGAGCGGGTCACCGGAGGTTCTGTCCATCCACTACGGACAACGGCCCAGGTCGGAGGCGTGGAGTTACGGACAGGACTGCTGCGCTGCCGCTTAGACGTCCCGTGGGGCGCGGCGGGCGATGTCGTCGGGGGTGAGCTGCTCACGGGCGGTGGACAGGGCCCACCGGTGGCCGAAGGGATCACGCACCACGCCGTAGCGCTCGCCGAAGAACATCTCCCGCACCGGCATCTCCACCTCCGCGCCGGCCTCCACCGCCTGTCTGGCGACCGCGTCCACGTCGTCGAGCTCCAGCAGCAGCAACACCGGGCTGCCGCCCACGGTCGGCGGCGCCAGCGCGTTCAGCGCGGGGGTCTCCTCGCTGACCAGCAGCCGACCCTCACCAAGCGCGAGCTCCACGAACAGGACCCGGCCGTCGGGAAGGGTCGTTCGGAACAGCTCGGCGGCACCGAACGCCGTGCGGTAGAACGCCACCGCTGCGTCGGCGTCGCGCACGAACAGGTGCGGGCAGAGCCCGTGCGGGCGCTGGCCGGTCACGCACACCTCTGCTCGGGCAGCAGCCTGGCCCGGCTCGCGGCGGCCACCAGCCGTTCGAGCAGCGCAGCCTCGGCCTGGGCGGCGCGGCGGCCCAGCGGGGTGAGCCGGTAGTAGCGGCGCCTCGCGTCGTGGGGCGCGTCAGGGTCGCTGCCCTCGGTCTCCTCGACCAGGCCGTCGGCCAGCAGCCGGCCGATCGTGCGGTACAGCGTGCCGGGACCGAGCCGGACCGTGCCGGCGCTGACCTGCTCCACGAAGCGCATCACGGCGTACCCGTGCGCCGGCCCGGCGGCCAGCGCCAGCAGCACCCGGAAGGCGGCCGGGGTGAGCTCGGGCGTCGGGCCGGTGGCGGTCACACCCGCAGTGTACTATCCGAGCACGCTGTATCCGATCCGGATATAGCATAGTCGGAGGTCGCTCCAGGAGGTGCGCACCATGATCGGTGGCGTCAGCAACGTCGGCATCGAGGTCGAGGACCAGGACCGGGCCAAGCGGTTCTGGACCGAGGTCATGGGCTTCGAGCTGGTCCAGGACACCCCCTACAAGGAGGGTCAGCGCTGGCTCGAGGTGCGCACGCCCGACAAGGCGGTGGTGGTCGGCCTCGGCGTTCGCCAGGGCGACCGGCCTTCCCCGTCGGACGAGATGCTGCCCACCTCCAACGTGTGGTTCTACTGCGACGACCTGCAGCAGACCCACCAGGAGCTGGCCGCCCGCGGCGTGGAGTTCCCCCAGCCGCCGGTCGAGCTGTTCTTCGGCTGGTGGTCGATCTTCGCCGACCCCGACGGCAACCGGTTCGCCCTCATCCCGCGCCGCCGATAGAGCCCTAAGCCCAATGCCATCCGGTCAGCTGGGTTTGCGAGTACAAACTCCCTGGTCAGCACGGTCAAATCAGGCCAGAAGGACCCTTGACCGGATGGCATTGTTCCTAAGCCAGGATCCAGTCGACCGCGGCGGTCAGGTCGCCGACGACCGCGTCGGCGGCGGAGAGGTCGAGGCCGGCGTTGAGCGGGTGGCGGACGGCGACCGTGCGCATGCCGGCCGCCCGGGCCGAGGCGATGCCGTGGGTGGCGTCCTCGACGGCCACGCAGTCGGCCGGGTCGGCGGCGAGCCGCTCGGCGGCGAGCAGGTAGCTCTCCGGGTCCGGCTTGCCGTGCACGACGTCCTCGCCCGAGACCACCGCCGAGAAGGCCGTGCGCACGCCCAGGCGGTCGAGCACGTGCTCGACGTAGGCCCGGGTGCCCGAGCTGGCCACCGCCAGGGTGAGGCCGGCCCCGGCGAGCTTGTCGATGGCGGCGTGCAGGCCGGGCATGGGCTCGAGCCCCTCGTCGAGCAGGCGCCAGAACACCGCCTCACGGCCGGCGAACACCTCGTCGGGCGGTAGCCCGACTTCGAGCGCGAGCGCGTCGGTCAGGTCCCTGACCCGGCGGCCCATCATGTCTCCGGCCAGCCGGGCGTCGTAGGCAACTCCCAGGGCGGCCGCGTACTCCAGGTTCGCGCGCTCGTGAGTCGGCTCGGAGTCCACGATCACGCCGTCCATGTCGAACACGACATGGACGGCGACCGGCATACGCGGGGCGGGGCTGGTCAGGACGCGGGCGGGGCCGGTCAGGACGCGGGCGGGGCTGGTCAGGACGCGGGCGGGGCCGCGGTCGGCTCCGGGCCGTTGTCGCTCGGCCGGGACACGCCCTCGGGTGCGGTGGACGAGCCGATCACCGGCACCACCTGCCGGGCGGTGATGATCTCGTCGACCATGCCGTACTCGAGCGCCTGCTCGGCGCTCATGATGAAGTCCCGGTCGGTGTCGCTGGAGATCTTCTCCACCGTCTGGCCAGTGTGCTTGGCCATGATCTCGTCCAGCAGCCTGCGCAGGCGCAGGATCTCCCGGGCCTGGATCTCGATGTCGGCCGACTGGCCCCTGGCGCCGCCCGAGGGCTGGTGGATCAGGATCGTCGAGTGGGGCAGGGCGTAGCGCTTGCCCTTGGTGCCGGCGGCCAGGATGACCGCGGCCGCCGACGCGGCCATGCCCATGCAGATGGTCGAGACGTCGGGCTTGACGTACTGCATGGTGTCGTAGATCGCCAGCAGGTCGGTGATCGAGCCGCCCGGCGAGTTGATGTAGATCGAGATGTCCTTGTCCGGGTCCTCGCTCTCGAGGTGCAGGAGCTGGGCCATGACGAGGTTGGCGATGGTGTCGTCGATCGGCGTGCCAAGGAAGATGATGCGGTCCTTGAGCAGCCTCGAGAAGATGTCGAAGGAGCGCTCGCCCCGGCTCGTCTGTTCGATGACGATTGGCACGAGGTTGGCTTGGGCCATGGGATCCTCCGGTCGAGCTGGGGCGGTGGGTCTGGCCGCCGGGCCGTGCCCGGCGGAGGCTTGAGGCGAAGGGTACCGCGCCTCCCGCCCGCGGCGCAGGAGCTCCGCCCCCCTGGCCCTCGGCCCTCGGGCATGGCAGGCTGGTCGGCGAGACCCGGTGGGACAAGTGGGGCCGATCGAGATCGGAAGCTTCGCCCGCGACCTGCACCCGATGGTGGTGCACTTTCCGGTTGCCCTCATGCTGACCGGCCTCGCCTTCGAGGTGGTGGCGGCCGTGCGCCGCCATGCCGGCCTGGCAAGGGTGGCCCTGCTGCTGATCGGGCTCGGGTTCGCCGCCGCCCTGGTCGCGGTCGTCACCGGGCTCACCAACCCGGAGGTCCGGGCGGTGCAGCACACCCTGTCGGTCACGCCCCCGAGCGAGCCGGGCACCCGGGCGCTGTTCCTCGAGCGCCTCGACCGGATCAGGGTCCACCAGCGGCTCGCCTACGGCGTGCTCGTCACCGGCGCGCTCGCGCTGCTGGTCCGGCTCTGGCGCACCAGGGGCGTGCTGTGGACGGCCGCGTCCGTGGTATCCGGGGCGGCCCTGGCCGCCGCCGTGATCGCCACCGGCTTCGCGGGAGGCCGCCTTGCGCGGTAGCGCTCCGGTCGAGTACCTGCGCTCCTCTGTCGCTGGAACGCTGGTCGAGTACCGGCGTCGCACCCGAGCACGCCGGACCGAGAGGGAGCGCGCCACGAGCCTGCCGCGGATGCTCGAGCGGGGTCCTCCTGGGTGGCGCCTGGTCGCGACCGGCCTGCTGGCCGCGGTGGCCGCGGTGGCCGCCGCGGCGCTCGCCGCCGTGCCCCCTGGCAGCTCGGGAGCGCCTGCCGGGGTCGGCTCCGGCCAGCCCGACCTGCGCATCGTCGGGCGCTCCCTGACCGCGGTGGGGGAGCGGTACGACCTGGCCAGGGACCGCGTGAGCTGCGCGCTCTGCCACACCCGGCTCTCGGCCGACCCGTTCGAGCTCACCTCCTACGGCCGGGACTACCGGGAGCTGCTGTTCCGCGACAACCCGGGCGCCCGCAGCATCTTCGACGCGAGCTTCGCCGAGATCCGGACCGCCGTCGCCGCCACCTCCCGCACCGGCCTGGACTCCGACGGCGACGGCTACGACAACGACCTCGAGCTGCGGTTCGGCTCGGTGCCCGGGGACGCCGCCTCGCACCCGTCGGTGCCCGTCCGGGTGCTCGACCGCTACCGGCGGATCCTGGTCGGCGGCGAGCGCGACGGCACCCTCGAGGCGCTGCGCCTGGCCGGTGCCGGCCGCCGTCCCGACTGCGCCGACTCCGACGGCGACGGGGTGGTGGACTGCCTGGAGACGCTGTTCGGCTTCGACCCGGCCTCGGGGTCGTCGGTGCCGGCCACCCGCGGCGGCCGGCTCGCGCTCTACCGGGCCGCGCTGGCCAAGGCCGGGGTGTCCCAGGCGAGGTAGGATTCACCCATGCGCGCGCTGCACCCGCGGGTCCGCCTCCGCCGCCTGGCCGCCGCCCTCGCCCTGGCCGGGCTGGCCACCCTGGCCCTGGCCGGCTGCGCCCTGCAGGGCCTCGCCCACGGCAGGGTCACCCCGCGCCAGGAGCGCCCGTCCGGGCCCGCCTACGACGCGAGCTACCAGGGCTCGGGCTCGTTCGTCCACGCCGGCGTGGGCGAGTACGACGGCGAGCGGGCACGCCACTCCGACCCCGGGAACATCCTCAACGCCGCCTACGACAACGCCTACTGAGGCTCGGGTCGCGACCGCCGGTCGAGCCTGAACCGCCTGCCGGCCCGTCAGCCTCGGGCGTGGGCGCCGCCCGTGGTCGTGCCGCTCCGGAACGGGTCGCGCTCGGGTGGGGCGTGCAGGTTGGCCCGGACGCCGTCGATGGGCAGCCCGACCAGGTCGAGCACCTGCTTGAGCACGTCCTCCACCTCGAGGCCGCGCGCCCGCCCCTCGGCCGTGACCATGCAGCGGTACACGGTGATGTAGCAGCGAGCCGGGGTGTTGTAGGTCCAGTCGACGCTGCCCAGGTGGACGCTGGAGCCACGGGTGCCCGCCTCGCCGTTCCAGGGCTCGCTCCACACCTGGACCCCGGCCGGCCCGGCCGAGAAGACGCCGCCGGCGGTCACGTCCCGCGCCTCGGCGGTCCGCAGGAGCTTGGCGGCCTGCTCCTCGGTGAAGATCAGGGCCGGCCGGACACGGGCCACCCTGACCGCGGGAGCGCCGGACGGCTGCGACATGGAACGCTCCGAATCGATGGGCCGACCACAGACCTCAGGGGTCACATCGGCCGCCGCCAGCACGGGGTTGAGCGCGCGCTACGGGCACAGGAAGCGGCGCAGGCGCTCCTCGGTGGCCAGGCCGTGGCGCAGGGCGGTGGCCCGGGCCGCGTCCGGGTCGCGGGCCTGGAGGGCGGCCAGGATCGCCTCGTGCTCGGCGGCGGCCGGCTTGGCTGCCTGCTGGGCGACCAGGGCGTCGAGCGCCTCGGCCAGCTCGGCCCGGACCCGGCGGACGGCGTCGACGATATGGGGGTTGCCCGACGCCTCGGCCACCGCGATGTGGAAGCGGCTGTCGTCGGCCCGCCACGTCTCGAAGCTCCGCGTCCGCCAGCCGCCCGACTCGACGGTCCGCGCCCGCAGGGAGCGCAGCCCGTCGTCGGAGACCCGCGCCGCGGCGAGCGCCGCGGCCTCGGCCTCGACCGCCCGCCGCCACTCGAGGAGGGCGGCGAGCTCCCGGCGCCGGGCCCTGAGCGCGTCGCGGATCCGCTCGACCTGCTCGGCCCGGCGCCTGGGCAGCACGAACGCCCCGCCGCCGGCGCCCCGGCGGATCCCGACGTAGCCGGACTCGGCCAGCACGCGGAGAGCCCCCCTGACGGTGGGCCGGCTCACGTCGAGCAGGGCGGCGAGCTCCCGCTCGGGCGGCAGCCGGTCGCCGGGAACCAGCAGGGCGAGGTCGACGGCGGCCCGGACCTGCTCGGCCACGGCGTTCGCCGCGTTCTGGGTGGTGACCGGTCGGAACAGCTCGGTCGTGGCCGTCACAGGCTCGCTCCAACGCGACATCGAAAGGTCCTACGAGGTTACCTTTCCCGTGGCCTCCGGCGACCTCTGCCTAGTCCAGTGCGACCAGGTCCAGATAGTCGTCGCTCCAGACGTCCAAGTTGCCTTCGGGCATCACCAGCACCCGGTCGGGCTCGAAGGTCTGCACGAACGGGGTGTCGTGGCTGACCAGGACGATGCTCCCCTTGAAGGAGGTGAGGGCGGTCCGCACCGCCTCCACCGCCTGCACGTCCAGGTTGTTGGTGGGCTCGTCGAGCAGCAGGACGTTGTGCCGGCCGACGACCAGGCGGGCCAGGGCCAGCTTGGTCTTCTCGCCGCCCGAGAGGGTGCGGGTCGGCTGGTTGGCCTGGTCCCCGCCGAGCAGGAAGTGGCCGAGCACGCCCCGCAGCACGTCGTCGGAGGTCTTCGCCGTGGCCCGCATGACCTGCATCGAGGTGGCCGCCGGGTCGAGCCCCTCGTGCTCCTGGGCGTAGTAGCCGATGTCGCAGCCGTGCCCGAGCACGACCTCGCCCTCGTCGGGGTCGTCGATCCCGGCCAGGATGCGCAGCAGCGTCGTCTTGCCCGCCCCGTTGAGCCCGAGCACGAGCAGGCGCTCGCCCCGCTGGAGGTCGAACGACAGCTCCTTGAACACCGGCGGGCCGCCGTAGGACCGGCGCAGGCCGGTCGCCTCGAGCGGGAAGCGGGTGCACGGCGGCGGGTCCGGGAACCGCACCGCGACCTTGTGGCCGGACCTGGCCACGGGCGCCAGCGAGCTCTTCATGCGCTCGACCCGGCGCTCGGTGACCATGGCCCGGCGGGCCATGGACTCGTTGGAGTGCCGGTACTTCTCGACGAAGGCCGACAGCCGCTTGATGTCGCGCTCGACGACCTTGCGATGGCGTGCCTGCGAGGCCGCCCGGACCTTCCGCTCCTCGAGGAACTGGGTGTAGGTCCCCTTGTAGGTGTCGACCGAGGTGGTCGCCGGGTCGAGCGCGACCACCCCGGTGACGTCGTGGTCGAGCAGGGGCAGGTCGTGGGAGACGACCAGGATGCCGCCGGGGAAGGCGGCCAGGAACTCCGCCAGCCACCGCTTGGCGTCGGCGTCCAGGTGGTTGGTGGGCTCGTCCAGCAGCAGCGTCCCGGCCTGGCTGAGCAGCACCCGGGCCAGCTCGACCCGGCGCCGCTCGCCGCCGGACAGGCCGGCCAGGGGGCGCGTGAGGCCGTCGGCCGGGATCCCGAGCCCGGCCGCGATCTGCTTGGCCTCCGACTCGGCCCGGTAGCCGCCCTCGAGCTCGAAGCGCTCCTGCAACCCCGAGAACCGCTTGATGGCCCGGTCCCTGGCCCGCGCGTCGGCGCTGGCGTCGATGCGCTGCCTGGCCGTCTCGAGGTCGGCTCGCAGGGCGTCGAGGCCGCGGGCTGCGAGCAGCCGGGCCAGGCCGGTCGTGCCGGTGGTCGGCGGCGACTCCTGCGGCAGCCAGCCGATGGTGCCGACCAGGGTGACCGCGTGGTCCGCTCCCCCCACGGCGGCCAGCTCGGCCACGGTGCGCAGCAGCGTGGTCTTGCCCGCCCCGTTCGGCCCGACCAGGCCGACCACGTCGCCGGGCGCGACGGTGAAGGCCACCTCGGCGGCGAGGAGCCGGTGACCAGTTTCCACGGTGAGGTCGGTGACGTTGAGCATGGCGGGCCTTGGGGTCGGACGGGCAAGCAGGACAGGGCGGGGCACGGGCGCCCGCCTCCTCTACGGTAACGGTAGCGGTCGAGCGAAATTCCCGGCGGCCGCGCCCCCCGAGCCCAGAGACGGCCGCGTCCCGTCGAGCCGAGACGCCGGGGCCGCCCCCGGCCGGACGGGCGCGGGGCGGCCCGGGAGGGTCCGGCACTCAGCCGCCGGCCAGCTGCGGGGTGGTCGTCTCCTGCTTGATGCCCGGCTTGGCCTTGGCCAGGTTCTCGCCCGGCTCGATCGGGTAGTGGCAGGCGGCCAGGTCGCCGGCCTCCTTGGCCTCGAGCGGCGGCTCGTCGGTCACGCAGTTGGGCTGCGCCTTGGGACAGCGGGGGTGGAAGCGGCAGCCGGAGGGCGGGTCGATCGGCGACGGCACGTCGCCGGCCAGGATGACACGCGCGCGCTTCTCGGCCAGGTCGGGGTCGGCCACCGGCACGGCCGACATCAGCGCGCCCGTGTAGGGGTGCTTGGGGGTCTTGTAGAGGCGGCCGGCGTCGGCCAGCTCGACGATCTTGCCCAGGTACATGACGGCGACCCGGTCGGAGATGTGCCGGACGACCGACAGGTCGTGGGCGATGAAGATGTAGGTGAGGTTGAACTCGTCCTGCAGGTCCTCGAGCAGGTTGATGACCTGGGCCTGGATGGAGACGTCCAGGGCCGACACCGGCTCGTCGCAGATGATCAGCCTGGGCCGCAGGGCGAGCGCGCGGGCCACGCCGATGCGCTGGCGCTGACCGCCGGAGAACTCGGCCGGGAAGCGGTTGTAGTGCTCGGGGTTGAGGCCGACGACCTCCATCAGCTCCTGGACCCGCTGCTTGCGCTCCCTGCCGTCGGCGATCCCGTGGATGTCGAACGGGTCGCCGATGATCGTGCCGACCCGCTTGCGCGGGTTCAGCGAGGAGTAGGGGTCCTGGAAGATCATCTGGACCTCGCGGCGGAGCAGCCGCAGCTCGTTGCCGCCGAGGCGGGTGACGTCCTTGCCCTCGATCTCCAGGGTCCCGGCGGTGAGCGGGAGCAGCTTGCAGATCAGCCGGGCCAGGGTCGACTTGCCGCAGCCGCTCTCGCCCACGATGCCGAGCGTCTCGCCCGGGTAGACCTCGAGGTCGACCCCGTCGACCGCGTGCACCCGGCCGATCTCGCGCTGGAAGATGATCCCCTGGGTGATCGGGAAGTGCTTCTTGGCCCCGGTGAGGCGGACCAGCGGCTGTCTGGCCGTGCCGGCCTCGCCGGTCGCGGTCGCGTCGAGTTCGGTGCTCATTGCCGCTCCCCCTGCTCGCGCCCGGCTGCTGTCGCGCCCGCTGTGCTCATCGGGTCGGTGCCACCTCCTGCTGCCAGATGCGCTGCTTCTCGTCGATGGACAGGTGGCACGCCGACAGGTGCGCGCCGTTGTCCCCCGCCGGCAGGAGCCCCGGCTCCTCCTTCTTGCACACGTCCATCACGTAGGGGCAGCGGGGGTGGAACGAGCAGCCGGTGGGCAGGTTGATGAGGCTCGGCGGCAGGCCCTTGATGGCCCGCAGCTTCTCGCCGGTGTGCTCGGCGCCGACCGACGGGATCGACTGCAGCAGGCCCCAGGTGTAGGGGTGATGGGGCTGGTAGTAGGCGGAGCGCCGGTCGGCGATCTCGATCGGCTTGCCTCCGTACATGACCAGGACGTCGTCGGCGATGTCGGCGACCACGCCGAGGTCGTGGGTGATCATGATGATGGCGGTGCCGAACTCGCCCTGCAGGCGCTCGATGAGGTCGAGCACCTGCGCCTGCACGGTGACGTCCAGGGCGGTGGTGGGCTCGTCGGCGATGAGCACGGCCGGGTCGAGCGCCAGGGCCATGGCGATCATGGCCCGCTGGCGCATGCCGCCCGAGAACTGGTGCGGGTAGTCGTCCACGCGCCGGTCGGGCCTTGGCACGCCGACCAGGCGGAGCAGGTCGATGGCCCGGCCGCGCGCCTCCTTCTTGGACATCTTCTCGTGGGCCAGGATCATCTCGACGATCTGCGCGCCCACCTTGTAGTAGGGGTGGAGGCTGGAGAGCGGGTCCTGGAAGATCATCGCGATCTGCTTGCCGCGCACCGCCCTGAGCTCGTCGGCGTGCATCTTGAGCAGGTCCTTGCCCTGGAACAGGGCCTGCCCGCCGACCCGCCCGCCCTGGGCCAGGCCCATGATCGACAGGCAGGTCACGCTCTTGCCCGAGCCCGACTCGCCGACGATGCCGAGGGTCTGGCCCCGTTCGAGGGTGAAGTTGACGCCGTCCACCGCCTTGACGACGCCGTCGTCGGTGCGGAAGTGGACCCGTAGGTCCTTCACCTCAAGCAGTGCCATCCGAAACCTCCCGCGAGGGACCGGCCAGCCGATCAGGAGTACCGCACCCGCGGGTCGAGGGCCGCGTAGACGACGTCGACGACCAGGTTGAACATGACCACGAAGAAGGCGGCGAACAGGACCACCCCCTGGATGACGGGCAGGTCGGTGTCGGCGATCGCCTGGATCGTGGTCGCGCCGACGCCGGGGAGGCCGAACACCCGCTCGGTCACGATCGCGCCGCCGAGCAGGGTGCCGACGTCCAGGCCGAGCATGGTCACGACCGGGGTGAGCGACGAGCGCAGGATGTGCTTGCCCACGACCCGGCGCTCGGTGAGGCCCTTGGCCCTGGCCGTGCGCACGTAGTCCTCGCCGGCCACCTCCATCATGTTGCCGCGCACCATGCGGGTGTAGAGGGCCGCGGTGCCGAGCGCGATCGTGAGCCAGGCCAGGAACAGGTGGTTTGCCCACGACAGCGGGTTCTGCGTGAAGGGCACGTAGCTCGGGGCGGGCGCCCACCTGAGCTTGAAGTAGAAGATGTACAGCAGCCCGATGCCGACCAGGAACACCGGCATCGACACGCCGAACAGCGCGAACCCCATGGCGGCCCGGTCGCGCAGGCTGCGGGGCCGCAGGGCGGCCTGGATGCCGATGGGGATGCCGATGATGAGCCAGAAGAAGGCCGCGCCGACGGCCAGCGAGGCGGTGACCGGGAGCCGGTCGAGGATCGTGTCGAGCACGGGCTGCTCGTTGCGGAACGAGTAGCCGAGGTTCGGCGGCCAGTTGAGCACGCCCGACGGGTGGCCGTTGCCGACCAGGTCCGGGCCGTGCAGGAAGTTCAGGTACTGCTTGAGCACGGGCTGGTCGAGGCCCATGCGGTGGCGGATCTGGGCCAGCGTCTCCGGGGTCGCCCCCTTGGGCACCGCCTGCGCGGCCGGGTCGCCCGGGAGCAGGAAGAACATCGCGAAGCTCAGGATCGAGATCGCGAACAGGAGGATCACAACCCAGATCAGCCTTCGAATGATGTACCGGACCATCGGGAGGGACCTCCTGTGGTGAGCTGCCGGGGGGCCGTTGCGGCCCCCCGGCAGGTGCTACTGGTTGCTGGTTACGGGGTGTTGGGGTTCAGCCAGAGGGCGGTGAAGTCGGGCTCGGACAGCCATGGCGACCAGACCCAGTTCTTGGTCCGCTCGGACCAGAAGTAGGGTGCCTTGTCGTAGAGGTACGGTGCCCAAGGGGCGTCCTGCATGATCTGCTTGTCGACCTCGCCCCAGAGCTGGGCCCGCTTCGTCTTGTCGGCCTCGGCCAGGGCCTGGTCGATCTTGGCGTTCACCGCGGGGTTGTTGTACTCGCCGTAGTTGGAGTTGCCCGACGGTTGGATCGAGCGGCCGTCGAGCAGCGGGACGATGAACGAGCGCGCCCCGTCACCCGGGTAGTCCGGGCACCAGCCGGCCTGGCCGATCTGGTGCTCGACGCGCTTGGCGGGCAGCCCCAGGGAGTCGGTGTACACCGCCGACCCGGCGAAGGTCTTGATCTTCAGGTTGATCCCGGCCCGCTGCAGCGCCGACTGCGCGGCGGTGTTGACCCGCGCCCCAGCACCCGCGTTGGGCCCGACGTAGTTGAGGGTGATGCCGTTGGGGAAGCCGGCCTCGGTCAGCAGCTGCTTGGCCTTGGCCACGTCGCCCTTGAAGTCGGCCGACGGGTACAGGTCGAACTTCTGGTAGCCGAGCAGGGTCGGGGTCAGGATCGAGGAGGCCGGGTCACCGGCGAACGCGCCGCCGCGGGCCCGCTGGATGGCGATCTTGTCGATCGCGTAGTTGACCGCCTGGCGCACCTTCACGTCGGAGATCTTGGCCTGCGGGGTGTCGGCCTTGGGGTTGGTCTCCATGGTGAAGTAGCGGATGCAGCCGGTGGTCTGGACCGAGAACTGCTGCTTCAGCTTGGGGTCCGTCGACAGCCGCTGCAGCGCGGCGTTGGGCGGCTGGGTGTCCTGCGAGATGTCGGCGTCGCCGCGCTCGATGGTCTGCTGGATCGCGTCCGGCTCGAGCCCCACCCGGACAGTGATCCTGTCGACCCAGGCCTTGCGGAGCGGGTCGGTGGCCGCGTCCCAGTTGGCGTTGCGGACGAACTCGATCGTCTTGGTCGGCACGTACTCCTTGAGCGTGTAGGGGCCGTTGCCGACCACGTGCTTGGAGTAGTCGGGCCCCACCTTGTACTTGGACGCGTACTCCTTCGGCACCGGGGCGAAGAACGGCATGTAGAGGATCGACAGGAAGTCGGCGGCCGGCTTGTCGAGGGTGATGGTCAGGGTGTCGCCGCTGGCCTGCATGCCCGAGATCGTCTTGGCCTTGCCGTCCCCGAAGTCCTTGGCGCCCTTGATGAGGTTGGCGTAGGACTGCCCGCCCGAGGGGTTGGCCTTGTCGTACATCCGCTCCACGGCGGTGACGAAGTCCTCGGCGGTGACCTCCCGGTTGACCGGCGGGGCCCACTTGACGCCCTTGCGGATCTTGAAGGTGTACGTGGTGTTGTTGTTGGAGACCTGCGCGTCGCCGTCGGCGAGGTCGGGCACCGGGGTCGTCAGCTCGTCGCCCGTCTTGGTGATGTCGAACGAGTACAGCTGGCGCGTCGTGGCCCGCATCAGCGCCCAGGACACCGTGTAGTAGGCGTTGGCCGTGTCGAGGTAGTCGACGTCGGCGTTGTTCACGATCCGCAGGGTGCCGCCCTTCGTGCCCTCGGTCTGCGCTCCGCCCCCGGTCGTCTCGCCACCACCGCCGTCGCCCCCGCAGGCGGCGAGGACGATGGCCAGGCACGCGGCGAGCGCGGCAGCCTTGACCAGCTTGAGTCTCTGCATGTTCGTGTTCCCACCCTTTCATCGCCGCCGACCGTCGGCGGCCATGTCGGTCGAGCCTGCGCCTCGCGCCATCCCACCGGACGCGGGCGCGTCGTCCGCCAGCGGCATGCACCTACCTTTCGGGGCCGGCGCCCGGGTGGGTGCCGGCCATGACGAGGGAGCTCATCGGGTCGAGGCTAGAGGCGCCCGGAGGTCTGGTTCCCGCGTGGGTCGAACGCATCCCGCAGACCGTCGCCGAGCAGGTTGAACGCCAGCGTGGTGAAGAGCAGGGCCAGGCCCGGGAACACCACCATCCACCATGCCACCTGGTAGAAGTCGTTGGCGTCGGAGAGCATCTGGCCCCAGGTCGCCGTCGGCGGGGGGACGCCGAGGCCGAGGAACGACAGGTAGGCCTCGGTCAGGATGTTCGCCGGGATGACCAGCGAGGCGTAGATGATGATCGGCGCGGTCAGGTTCGGGAAGATGTCCCGGAAGATGATGCGCAGGTTGCTCGCGCCGAGCGAGCGCGACGCCTCCACGAACTCCTTCTCGCGCAGCGACAGGACCTGCCCGCGGATGATGCGGGCGATGTAGGTCCAGGTGACGAAGGAGATGACGAGGATGATGATCCACAGGCTCGGCCGGAACACCGACACCAGGGCCAGCGCCAGCAGCAGGAAGGGGATGCTGAGCAGGATGTCCATGATCCTGGAGAGCAGCGTGTCGATCCAGCCCCGGTAGAAGCCGGCCAGCATGCCGACGGTGACCCCGATGGTGAGCGCGAGCCCGGTGGCCACGACCCCCACGATGAGCGAGACCCGGGCGCCGTAGACGACCCGGCTGAACAGGTCTCGCCCGAACTGGTCGGCGCCGAACCAGAACTGGATGCTGAAGTTCGGTCCCTTGGGCGAACCGAACTCGTTGGTGGTCTGCTCGTACATGCTGGTGTCGTTGGGCGGGTGCCCGACCGCCTTGACGATGAGCGGCGCGAAGACGGCCACGAGGCAGAGCAGGACGATGAAGATGAAGCTGACCACCGCCACCTTGTCCTGCCTCAGCCGCGCCAGGGCGAGCTGGGTCGGGGTACGGCCCTCGATGCGCCTGACCGGCTCCTCGGGTGCGCCTGGGCTGGCCGCCAGCTGACCGGTCTGGCCTTCCTCGCCGACGGTGCCCTCTTTGTCCGGGAGGACCTGAGACATGTGCACCTCCATGCCGACACTGGTCGGCGCCGACACCGCACCGTGGGCAGGAGGAGCGGACCTGGCGCTGCGCGCCATGACCGGCCGTAGTCCCAGCCCGCGGTTCATGGATCGTACTTCAAACGCTTTGTGGCCGTCTGTAAGAGTTTTCTCAGGTCAAATGGGTCGTTGTCGAGTCCTCGGGTGCCTTTCGCGCCGATGCTGGAACATTGCGCCAGTACCCCACTCAACAGCGCCCAGTACCCCGCCCGACACGGAGGCAACCATTGCGCTTGCGCAGCGACCGGGCGGGAACGCCGGTCAGACGAGCGGCCAGGGATACGGGCGCCCCGGGCCCGGCCCGGGCAACGCGGCGGTCCGGGCCAGGCCCCGCGCCCGCGCCGCGAGCGCCTCCAGCTCGTCCGGTTCGAGGAGCTGGCCGAGCTGCTCGGCCAGCTCGCCGCAGGCGGCCTCGGCCAGCCGTTCCAGGTCGGCCACCACGTCCGCCCCGAGCCGCTCGCCGGCCAGGTCCCAGAGGACCGTGCGCAGCTTCGGCTCGGTGTGGAAGCACACGCCGTGGTCGATCGCCCACACCCGGTCACCGCCGCGCAGGCAGTGGCCGGCCTTGCGGTCGGCGTTGTTGACGACGACGTCGAAGGCGGCGATCCGGGGCAGGACCGGGTGCCCGGCCGCCAGCAGGTCGAAGGCGGTCACGTCGGGGTCGGCCTCGACGTAGAGCTGCACCGAGCCGACGCCGAACGGCCCGTCGCGGGCGACCGTGAGCGGCACCAGCCCCCAGCCGAGCTCCTCGCTCGTCACGTATGCGGCGACCTCGCGGCGGTACAGGGTGCCGGCGGGGAAGTCCCAGAGCGGGCGCTCCCCTCTGGCCGGCTTGTAGATCGCGAGGCCGGCCAGGTCGCCGTGGCGCACCTCGGCCAGCAGGGTGGCGTTGGAGGCCCACGGGATGCGCCCGAGCACCTCCAGCTCCCCCTCGGCGAGCAGCTCCCGCGCCCGCTGCTGGGAGACGACCGCCGACGGGGCGGGACCCGGGCCGGAAGGCACGACCTCACCCATTCACGTGACCGTGGGCCGGTGCCCGTTCAGGGCCGGGCAGACGTGCCCGGCCGGGTCGAGAGGGTTGCCGCACAGCGGGCAGGGCGGCCGTCCCCTGGCCACCACCTGGGCGCCGTGCCTGGCCAGGACGCGGAGCTGCGGGCGGGTCACCCACAGGCGGACCTCCCTGGGCTCGACCGGATCAGGCTTCTCCTCGCCGGCCTCGGCGGCGAGGAGCTCGGTGACGACCATGACGAAGCGGTCGCGTCCGGGGTCGTAGTCGAGCGAGAGCTGGCCGACCCGGAAGTCGGGCTCCAACGGCTCCCGCAGCGACAGCTCGACCGCCTCGGCCGCCCTGGCCTCGTCCGGATCCTCGGGGCGCTCGGAGGCCAGCTCGGGCAGCAGGCTCTCCAGGCGCTCGGACAAGGACCTGACCTGCTCCTTCTCGATCAGCAGGGTGACCTGGTCGGCGCCTGACGCGGCCTGGAGGAAGAAGGTGCGCCGGCCGGGCACGCCGACCGCGTCGGCGGTCAGGTGGGTGACCGGGTCGAGGTCACGGCTCGGCATCGCCGGCCTCCTCTCGGCGGGCCGCCCCCTCCGCGGCCTCCGGGTCCTCTCCGGGGGCCGCGCCCGCGCCGGTCTCCGGGTCCTCTCCGTGGGCCGCCCCCGCCGCGGCCTCCGGGTCCTTGGACTCCTTGGGCCGTTCCAGGTCGGCGACGCTGCCGGTCTCGTTGAGCCGCAACAGGTACGGGACGGGCGTGAACGCGAACGCGGTGACGCTGGCCGGGCCGATCTCGAGCCGCTGGAACAGGTCGAGGTGCAGGCCGAGGTAGTGGGCGGCGACCGCCTTGATCACGTCGGCGTGGCTGCACACGGCGATGGTCTGGCCCGGGTGCTCGGCCCGCAGCCGCTCGGACGCGGCCACCGCGCGCACCTGCATCTCGTAGATCGACTCGCCGTCGGGGAAGCGGGCGCCGGACGGGTGGCGCTGCACCACCCGCCAGAGGTCCTCCTTGACCAGCTCCTTGAGCTCCCGGCCGGTCCAGCTGCCGTAGCGGACCTCGCCGACGTCCTCGGCCGTGCCCACCTTGAGCCCACGCGGCTCGGCCACGGCCGCCGCGGTCTCCTGGCAGCGCTCCAGCGGGCTCGCGCAGACGACGTCGATCGTCACCGCGGCAAGCCGGTCGGCCATGGCCCGGGCCTGCTCGCGGCCCTTGTCGCTGAGGTGGATGCCTGGCGTCCAGCCCGAGAGCCGCGTGCCGGTGTCCGCGGTCACCGCATGGCGGAGCAGGAGAAGCAGATCCATCGGCGAGGTCACCTCGAAGAAGGCTCGGGACGCGGCTCGACAGCAATTCTACGGACGGGCCGCTCATGCGCCCGCCGGCGGTCAGGGCCCCTCGTGCAGGACCCGGCCCTCCAGTCCCAGGTCCACGCCCACCTCCATGGTCGCCGCACCCTACCGCCGGCCGCCCCGGGCCCGCTGGTAGGGTGCGGCAGGCCCGGGGAGGCAGGCCCGGGGAGGCAGGCCCGGGGAGGCAGGCCCGGGGAGGCAGGCCCGGGGAGGCAGGCCCGGGGAGGCGGGCCCGGGGAGGCAGGCCCGGGGAGGCAGGCCCGGGGAGGCAGGCCCGGGGAGGCAGGCCCGGGGAGGCAGGCCCGGGGGACACGTCATGGAGGGCCCGATGGAGGAGTTCCTGGAGAAGGTCCGCGCCCTGCTGGGCCCGGACGCGCCGGCCATCGACGCCGGCGAGATCGAGGCCGTGCTCGAGCTGGCCCGGGTGGCCGCCCACTCCTCGGAGCGGCGGGCGGCACCGGTGACCGCCTACCTGGTCGGCCTGACGATCGCCGGCGCCGCCCCGGAGGCGCGCGAGGCGTTCGTGGACGACCTGGTGGTCAAGCTCGAACTCCAGCGCTGAGGCGCGCGCGGCCACGCTGGCACCCGTGGTATCACGGCGGTACCATGGCAACATGGCGATGACCCTGAGGCTGACCGACGAGGAGACCGCGCTGCTGCGCCGCCAGGCCGAGCGTGAGGGCCGGTCCATGCAGGAGGTCATGCGGCTGGCCATCCTGGAGCGGATCGAGCGCTACGACCACGAGGGGCGGGTGCGCGCTTCGGCCCGCCGCGTGGCCGAGCGCCACGGCGAGATCCTCGACCGGCTCAAGCACGCGTGACGGGTCAGCCAGTGGAGCACCTGGCCGTCGAGGACCTGCTGCTCATCGCCGAGCAGGTCATCAGCGCCCCAGTGGTCAGGGATGTCGGCCTGCTCGACTCGGCGGCGCATCGCCCACAGGCAAGCGCATTCGGCAAGGACGCGTACCCGACCATCCACGAGAAGGCGGCCGCGCTGCTGGAGGCGGTCGCGCGCAACCACGCACTCGTCGACGGCAACAAGCGTCTCGCCTGGGCGGCGTCGGTGGTGTTCTACGACCTCAACGGCTTCGGCCTCGAGCCGCCAACCGTCGACCAGGCGGTCGAGCTGGTGGTCGCGGTCGCCGCCGGCCAGGCGGAGCTGCCCAAGCTCACCGAGTGCCTGGCGAGCTGGGCCCGCGCGCGGTCCAGGTGAGCCGGGCCGGTAGCGCTCCTGTCTCAGGGTCCGCGTACGGTTGCGGCGAGCAGGGCGCGTCACGCCGCGGGCCACGCGCGGCCCGTGCCCGGTCAGACGACACACTCGGCCAACCGGTCAGACGACACACTCGGCCAAGGAGACGGCGATGCCGGGCCCGACACCGGCGGACGGTGGGCCGCCAGCAGCGTCACCCCAGACCACCGGCATCACAGTCGGCGAGGACGGCGTCGCCCGATGCTGGTGGTGTGGCGACGATCCTCTGTACCGCCGCTACCACGATGCGGAGTGGGGCCGTCCCGTCGCAGACGATCGGCGCCTGTTCGAGAAGCTGTGCCTCGAGGGGTTCCAGTCGGGACTGAGCTGGCTCACGATCCTGCGCAAGCGGGAGAACTTCCGCCGGGCGTTCGACGGCTTCGAGATCCAGGCCGTCGCCCGGTTCGGTGCAGCGGACGTGGACCGGCTGCTGACCGACGCGGGCATCGTCCGCAACCGGGCGAAGATCCAGGCGACGATCGACAACGCCCGCCGCTGCGCCGAGCTGATCGACGAGTTCGGCGGCTTCGCCGCCTACGTATGGCGCTTCGAACCCGACGTGCGCTCGCGTCCCCACGTCGTCGACCACGCGACCCTGACGCAGCTCGGCCAGAGCGCGGAGTCGAAGACGATGAGCAAGGACCTGCGCCGCCGCGGATGGTCGTTCGTGGGCCCCACGACCGCGTACGCGTTCATGGAGGCGATGGGGCTCGTGAACGACCATCTCCACCGATGCGACGTCCAGGCCGACGTCGAGCACGAACGGCATGGGTTCGAGCGACCGCGACCGGCGGGCTCGACCAGGCCCGGGGGCGCCTCGTCCCGGCTCGACTAGCGTGGTGATGTGCAGTCGGTCCTGACCTGCCCAACTTCCCCTTCGAGCAGTTCACGCGCCCGCAGGAACACCGCGTCCAGCATCGGCTCGGTGAGCTTGCCGGTGAAGGTGTTCTGTTGACTCACATGGAAACTGCCGACCAGGGTGCGGCCGCCGGGGAGGGCGGCTTCGGCGCCGTGGCCGAAGCGGGGCTTGGGGCGGACGGGGCCGAGATGGCGGAGGGCTTCGTCCCAGGCGAAGCTGCCGAGCGCAACGACCACGCGCACGTCGAGCAGGGCCAGCTCCGCGTCCAGCCACGGCGCGCACGCGGCCCGCTCCTCGGGCAGGGGCTTGTTCGCGGGCGGCGCGCACTTGACCGGCGCGGTGATCCAGCAGTCGGTGAGGGTCAGGCCGTCGTCGCGGTGGACCGAGGTCGACTGGTTGGCGAAGCCGGTGCGGTGCAGGCTGGCGAACAGCCAGTCACCGGAGCGGTCGCCGGTGAAGATCCTCCCGGTGCGGTTGCCGCCGTGGGCGGCGGGGGCAAGGCCGAGGACGAGCAGGCGGGCGGCCGGGTCGCCGAAGCCAGGGACGGGGCGACCCCAGTAGGTCTCGTGCCGGAACGCGGCGCGCTTCTCCCTGGCCACCTGCTCGCGCCAGGCCACCAGCCGCGGGCAGCGCCTGCACTGCGTCACCTCGCCGTTGAGCCGGTCGAGGTCGCCGTCTGTCGTGCCTGTCGAGGCCATCCCACCAACCCCCGCGTCCGCGGTGCACCGCACGGCAGCACGCTACCAGCGACCGGGATCAGCCCTGGCGGGGCGGACGCCGCCCGGGACGGTAGAGGGGGCGCCGTCCCCGGGCGGTACGGGTACGCCGTACGATCCGGCACAGCGACATGGCATGAGGGGAGGCGGGATGAGCTTCGCAGGGGACGACCGGGCCGGGTGATCCGCGACCCGGCTTCGGGGGGTGGAGGGACCGACCGGGCGGTGCCCGGGGCGGTGCCCGGGGCGGTGCCCGGGGCGGTGCCCGGGCTGGTGGAGGCGGCGGTCCTCGTGCGCGACGGCGAGCTGACCAGCGTGGCCCTTGTCGAGCGGGTCCTCGGGCGGATCGAGGCCGCGGAGGGCCGGCTGGGCGCCTTCGTCGCGGTGCTCGCCGACCGGGCCCTCGACGAGGCGGCCGCCCTCGACGCCGAGTGTGCCCGCGGGCGGCTGCGCGGGCAGCTCCACGGCGTCCCGTTCGCGGTCAAGGACCTGGTCGACGTGGCCGGCGAGGTGACCGCGGCCGGCTCGCCCAAGCTGGCCGCCAACGTCGCCGCGGCCGACGCCGAGGTCGTGGCCCGCCTGCGCCGGGCTGGCGCGGTGGTGGTCGGCAAGACCCGCACCCACGAGTTCGCCTACGGCGTACTCACCCCAGGCACGGCCAACCCCTGGGACCCGGAGCGGATCGCGGGCGGTTCGAGCGGCGGCTCGGCCGCCGCGGTCGCCGCCGGCCTCGTCCCGTTCGCCATCGGCAGCGACACCGCCGGCTCGATCCGCATCCCGGCCGCCTGCTGCGGCGTGGTCGGGCTCAAGCCGACCTACGGCGTCGTCCCGACCGCAGGGGTGGTTCCATTGTCATGGTCCTGTGACCATGTCGGCCCGATCGCCCCTGGCGTCGCTGAGGCCGTCGTGCTCTTCGAGGCCCTGTCCGGGGTGCCGGCGGGAACGCGGGCGCCCGTGCCGCCGGATTCGCTCCGCCTCGGGCGCGTCGTCGGTGAGGACCTGGTGCTGGTGGACCCGGCCGTGAGTGAGGTGCTTGACCGGCTCTGTGGTCGGTTGGAGATGGTCGGCGCGCGGATCGACGAGGTGGAGCTGCCGCTTGGGGCGGCGAGGTCGGGGCGTCGCTGGTGGGGCGGATCGGCGGCGACCACGAGCTGCTCCGGGTGGCCGGGGTGGTCGAAGATGCTGCCTGCTTCACCGGGCGACCTGTCCTGCATGCGTGACCGACCTGTTGGCACGAGGCGGTGCTACGGAGGGTCGGGCTCTCGCCGTGACTGCCACGGCTGGATCATCGCAGTGCTACGGATGGTGCGCCACCTGGCGCAAGCCGACCACGCCTGACAGTGCGTATGGCTCGGGAGCCAGACGGCGAGACCTCGTACTGCTGACTCGTTCTGGACGCTTGACGGTTGTGTGACGGTTGCCTAAGCTCCTCGAGCTGTAGCGAGCTGTAGATGGAGGCTGGGCTGAGCCGATTGGCCAGGGGGGGCTTCATTTGCCGCGCACGTTCAGTTCAGCGGTCGCGGTGGTGGCCGTGACAGCGCAGCTGTCTCCGCGAGCGACGACTCGGCAACACAACTGCCCACCCGACGCAATAGAAGCGGCCTGTGTGATTCCGGAATGCATACCACGGATCGTGGCATCTCCGGCAAAGGCGGTTCTGGTCCAAGGACGTGCCCGATGCCGCGTGGATGATCTGCCGCACGTCAACGGTGGCCGGTCCGTGCTCGGCTCAAAGGGGGGTGTGGAAGCGCCGCGCCGCTGGGCGGCGCCGTGACCTGTACCCGGGCAAACGCTGCACAGGCTTGAACCGGTCCGCCACCTGCAGGGAGCCCATGGTGTCCAGAGCGAGCTGTTGCCTGAACGAAGAAGGCGCCCGGACCAGGTGAACGGGCACGTGCGCGTCGACGGGAAGCACTTCTCGTGCGCGGGTGAGCGCTTCGCGTTCCGTGGGGTCACCTACGGCACGTTCCAGCCGCGTCAGGACGCCGCCCGGTATCCCGACCGGGAAGATGTGAAGCGTGACTTTGCCGCGATGCGAGAGGCTGGCTTTACCGTGGCGCGGACCTACACGCCACCGCCCGACGACGTGGTCGACCTCGCCGCCGACTGGGGCATCCGCCTGCTCGTGGACGTCTTCTACCCCGATTGGCGATACGTCGTCGGGACCTCCCGGCGGCAGCGGCGGCGGATGGTGCACGGCGCCAGAGCGGAGGTCCGGTCGGCAGCCCGCCGGTACGCCGGCAACCCAGGCATCCTCGCGCTGTCGCTCGGCAACGAGATCCCCGCAGACGTCGTTCGCTGGTTCGGTACGGCCGCCGTCGTCGAGGTCATCGAGGAGCTCGCCGAGGTGGTGCGCGAGGAGGACTCCGACCGTCTGGTGACCTACGCCACCTATCCGACGACGGAATTCCTGCCGCTCGATTGCCTGGACTTCCTGACGGTCAATGTATTCCTCGAGGACCGTACGGCATTTCAGAAGTACCTCACCCGGCTGCATCACCTCGCCGGGGAGCGGCCGCTGGTCCTCGGCGAGATGGGCATCGACGCGGGTGACGACCCTCGAGGAGAAGCGCGACAGGCAGCGGTGATCGACTGGCAGCTGGCGACCGCGCTGGAGCGTGGCGTCGCAGGCACCTGCCTCTTCTCCTGGACCGACGAATGGTGGGTGGGTGACGCCGCCGTTGAAGGCTGGCACTTCGGTCTGACGAGGGCCGACCGGTCGCCGCGCCCTGCGCTCGACGTCGCGACCCGCTGGAACGGGCGCTCGGTCGCCGACCTGCCGTTCGACTGGCCGACCATCACGGTGGTGATCTGCGCCTACAACGCCGCGGCCACAGTGGACGAGTGCCTCCGGCACACCTGCGCCCTGGACTACCCCGATCTGGAGATCCTGGTCGTCGACGACGGCTCCACCGACGCCACCGCCGAGATCGCCGCCCGTCACCGCCGCGCCCGGCTGCTGCGTATCCCCCACGTCGGTCTGGCGGCGGCCCGCAACGCAGGGCTGGAGGCTGCCACGGGTGAGCTGGTCGCGTACCTGGACAGTGACGCCTACCCGAGCGCGGAATGGCCGTACTACCTTGCCCTGGGGATGGACAGCCCGACCGTCGGCGGCGTCGGTGGACCAAACGTCCCACCCGTCAATGCCACGCCGGGGGCGCACCGGGTGGCGAGGGCGCCCGGCGGGCCGGTGCACGTCCTGCTGTCCGATGACCGCGCCGAGCACGTGCCAGGCTGCAACATGGCCTTCTGGAAGGAGGTCCTGGTCGAGTCCGGAGGGTTCGACCCGGTCTACACCTCCGCGGGCGACGACGTGGACCTGTGCTGGCGGGTGGTGGATCGGGGCTGGGACATCGCCTTCCACCCCGCCGCCCTGGTGTGGCATCAGCGCCGGGACGGGCTGCGCCCATACCTTCGCCAGCAGCTGGGCTACGGCCGCAGCGAGGCGATGGTCGAGGCGCGCCACCCCGACCGCTTCACTCCATGGGGTACCGCTCGCTGGCGAGGCTCGATCTACGACTCCGTGGCGCCCACCCTGTTCCGCCAGCGGGTCTACCGGGGGCAGTACGGCACGGCAGCGTTCCAGTCGGTCTACCGGGGCGGAGGGCACCTCCTGGACCTCGCTCACCAGGTGGGCATCCCGCTCGCGTCGATGCTGCTGCTCACCGCGCCCCTGGGTCTGCTGACGCCGATGCTCGCCGTGCCGGCGGTGCTCGCCATGGCTGGTCTCGTGCTGCTGGGCGGCGTCGACGTTGCCCGGGCCCGCCCACCCCGCGCATGTCGCACCGGCCGGCTGGGGTTCCGGGCCGACGTGGCAGCGATGCACCTGCTCCAACCGCTTGTCCGGACCTGGGGCCGCGCGCGTCACCGGCCCATCGCCCGCCGGCGCGGGCAACGCCGACCGTCCCTGCCCGGCCCGATGCGAGCCATCGGCGGGGGGACACTGCTGGCGCCGCACGAGGGGCCGCGCGCCGAGGTGACCGCAGCGGCGGTCGCCGTCCTCCATCTGTCCGGGCTCCGGGTCGCGCCGGGGACCGGGTGGGAGGACTTCGACGCGCGGGTCATGGGCGGTCCCTTCCTCGTCGGCGAGCTGCTGACCAGCAGTCATCCCCAGGGCTGGGTGCAGCTGCGGGTCAGGCGCCGGCTGCGCTGGCGAGCCGTGGCGGCCTTCCTGTCCCTGGTGTGCCTCGTCGCCACCGTGGACCTGCTGCCCGCCGTCGTCGTGCTGGCCGCAGGGCTCGCGGAGGTGGTGCGTGAGCTGTGGCGGACCGGCGGCGCCGTACACCGCGTGCTCGAGGAAGCAGCCGCATGAGCACCCGCATGAGCCGCCTCAACGCCGCGCGCCGTGCGCGCCGGCACGCCGTGCGTGTGCTGCTGTCATGGACGGTGGCGGGCGCGCTGGCCGGCGCTGCTGCGGGAGCCGTCCTGGGCCTGACGGCGGCGGCCCTGCCCGTCACCGCCCCCGTCGGCGCCATTACAGGCGTCCTGGGTGGTCGCGCCCTCACGGCGGTCATGAAGGCGAAGGGACGCGGGCGGGCGGCCCAGGCCGCCAAGGAGCTGACCGGGCTCGCGGCCGCCTTCCAGCATCTGCCCAGGGTGCTGCCCTACCTACGGCCCTACCGACTGCTGATGGTCCTGGCGGTCGTGTTCATGCTGGCGTCGGCCGTCGTCGCCCTGGCCCAGCCGTGGCCCTTGGCGTTCCTCGTCGACAGTGCGCTCGGCGACCGGCAACCACCGGCGATCCTGGCCAGGCTTTCCGGCGCGAGCCCGTCGAGCCGAATCCTCTTCGCCGTGCTGGTGGGCCTGCTGCTCACGCTGGTCATGAACGGCGTCAACATCCTGAGCTCGTACGTACAGACGCGTCTGGAGCAGCGCATGATCTTCGACCTGCGCAGCGACCTGTTCAGCCACGTGCAGCGGCTGTCGTTGGCCTTCCACGACTCCACGCGTACCGGTGGCCTGATGTTCGCCATCAACTACCAGGCCGCGTCGGTCGGGGAGATCACCGTCGCGGTCCTGCCCCTCGCGCAGAACGTGCTGACGGTCGTGGGGATGGGCGTGATCGCCTACCGCTTCGACGCCCGCCTCGCCCTTCTCTCGCTCACCGTCGTCCCCGGCATCTACTACTCGACCCGGCTCTACGCCAACCGGGTGGAACCGCGCCTGCGGCATGTGCGGACCCTGGAGGGGAACTCGCTGTCGATCGTGCACGAGGCGCTGTCCATGCTGCGGGTCATCGTCGCCTTCGGCCGGGAACGGTACGAGCACCAGCGGTTCCGCAGGCAGGGCCGCGACGCGGTCGACGCGCGCATCGACATCACGGTGCGCCAAACCGCCTTCTCGCTCGGCGTGAACCTCCTCACCGCCGCAGGCACCGCGGTGGTGCTTGGGTACGGCGCGCACCTGGTGCTGCGCGGGCAGCTGACGGTCGGCGCGCTGCTCGTCGTGATGGCGTACATCGCCGCCGTCTACCGGCCGCTGGAGGAGATCAGTGGCACGGCGGCGGCGCTGCAGGAACAACTGATCAGCCTGGAGGCGGCCATCCAGCTGCTGGACACCGATCCCGAGATCGAGGACCCGAAGCACGGCATGGTCCTCGACCGTGCGGCAGGACGGGTGACCTTCCAGGACATCCGCTTCCGCTACCAGGGGCGCGTCGACACCCTCAAGGACATCTCGTTCGACGCACCCGCCGGCGAGGTCGTCGCGATCGTCGGACCGACGGGCGCAGGCAAGAGCACGCTGGTCAGCCTGATACCACGCTTCATCGACCCCCACCGAGGACGCCTTCTGCTGGATGGCGTCGACATCCGGTCGATCACCCTCGAGTCGCTGCGTCGGCAGATCAGCATCGTCCTGCAGGAGCCCCTGCTCTTCTCCGGGACCATCGCCGACAACATCCGCTACGGGTGGCTCGACGCCACGTCACAAGACGTCATCGAGGCCGCCAAGGCCGCCAACGCCCACGACTTCATCGCCCGCCTGCCACACGGGTACGACACGGTGCTCGGCGAGCGGGGAGCGCAGCTGTCCGGAGGTGAGCGCCAGCGCATTTCGGTGGCGCGCGCCTTCCTCAAGGACGCGCCGATCCTCATCCTGGACGAGCCCACGTCCTCGATCGACTCGCGCACCGAGGCGGTGATCCTCGAAGCGCTCGGCCGGCTCATGGTGAGCAGGACGACGTTCATGATCGCCCATCGCCTGTCCACGGTCCGCAACGCCGCGCGGATCCTGGTGCTCGATCACGGCCGTCTGGTCGAGCAGGGCACGCACGACGAGCTGATGGGTCATGCGGGCCTGTACCACGAGATGTACGAGGCGCAGAACGGCAGGCACGGGGCGACGAACGGTAAGCCTGCCCCTGCGGTGATGGAGCTGCTCGCCGGCGCGACGGTGCCCCGATGAGCGTTGCCGGCAGGGACAGCATCGTCGTCCTGGGGATGATGACGAAGATGCCGGTTGCGGGCGTCGTCTGGCAGACGCTGCACTACCTGCTGGGCTTTGAGCGCCTCGGCTACGACGCCTACTACGTCGAGGCCCACGCGCGGACGCCGTCGATGCTCATGCAACGCGAGGACGACGACAGCTCAGCGCGTGCCGCCGGCTTCATCGGCGCGTTGATGCGCCGGTTCGACATGGCCGACCGCTGGGCGTTCCATGCGCTGCACGCCGACGGCCGCTGCTACGGAATGAGTGAGGCGGAGCTCGAGCGGCTGTACCGCTCGGCTGCGTTCCTCATCAACCTCCACGGCGGGACGCAACCTCTTCCCGAGCACAGCGAGACAGGCCGGCTCGTCTATGTGGAGACCGACCCGGTGCAGCTCCAGATCGAGCTGCACGACCAGGTCCAGGAGACAATCGACTTCCTCGAGCCCCACCAGGCGTTCTTCACCTTCGGTGAGAACCTCGGCAACCCGGGTTGTGGGCTGCCGGTGTCGTCCCGTTTCGATTTCCTGCCCACCCGCCAACCCGTGGTCCTGCACCTGTGGGGCGAGCGGCAGGCGAACACGCGAGCAGCGTTCACCACCGTGGGCAACTGGCGTCAGGACTGGCGCCGCGTGCAGTTCAAAGGGGAGACGTATCACTGGAGCAAGCACCACGAGTTCTTGAACCTCCTCGATCTCCCGCGCCGCACGGGTCAGGAGCTCGAAGTCGCGCTGAGCAGTTGCGGCGCAGCGGACCGGCGCATGCTGGAAGAGCACGGTTGGACCGTGCGGAACGGGTTGGACGTGTCGATCGACCTCGACACCTACCGCGACTTCGTCACGGCCTCGCGAGGCGAGTTCACCGTCGCCAAGGACCAGAACGTTCGTTTGCGCAGCGGCTGGTTCAGCGACCGCAGCGCCACCTACCTGGCGGCCGGCCGCCCGGTCGTCACGCAGGAGACGGGCTTCAGCGGCATCCTCCCGACCGGTCAGGGACTCCTGTCCTTCCTCACGGTCGAGCAGGCCGCCGACGCCATCACCGCGGTGAATGCCGACTACGCCCGGCACTCCCGAGCGGCGTACGAGATCGCCAGGGAGTGCTTCGACAGCGATGTGGTGCTGGCGCGGATGCTGGCCGACCTCGGCGAGCCAGACCCGGCCGTCGGGCAGGCCGTCGGCGGCGACGCGGCGATGCCGCTGCCCGCCGACCTCGTGCTGACGCCCTCCTCGAAGCGCCCCACGACCCTTCCCGACGCCACCGTCGAGACGGTTCTGGCCCTTCCGCTGCCGCCCGGCCCGCCGCCCCGCTCCGGCACGTCGGCGGTGCGCGAGAGCATCGTGATCGTCACCTATGACAACCTCGTCTTCACCCGGATGTGCCTCGAGAGCGTGCTGGCCACCACGAGGACCTCCGACGCCGAGGTCGTGGTGGTCGACAACGGCTCCGGCGACGGGACGCCGGCGTACCTCAAGGAGATGGCGAGCCGGTTCCCCGGGCTTCGCCTGCTCCTCAACCAGACCAACCTGGGCTTCGTCCGCGCGGCCAACCAGGGACTGGCGGCTGCTCGGGGCGAGGTGCTGGTCCTGCTCAACAACGACACGATCGTCACCCCCGGCTGGCTCGGCGGACTGGTACGGCACCTCGACGACCGCTCGGTCGGGATCGTCGGCCCGGTCACGAACGCCGCCGGCAACGAAGCGCGGGTCAGCACGACGTATCGCACCTATGGGGGGCTGTTGTCCTTCGCCGCTGGCCGACGCAGCAACGTCGGCGAGCGCTTCGACATCCCGGTCCTGACGATGTTCTGCGCCGCGATGCGGCGGGAGGTCTACGAGGCGGTGGGCGGCCTGGACGAGCGGTTCGAGGTCGGCATGTTCGAAGACGACGACTACGCGCTGCGCGTGCTGGCGGCTGGTGGTCGGGTCGTGTGTGCGGAGGACGTCTTCGTCCACCACTTCGGAGAGGCCTCCTTCGGTCTTCTGGTGGAGACAGGCGAGCACGGCGAGCTGTTCCGAAGGAACAGGCGGCGCTTCGAATCGAAGTGGGGCAGGGTCTGGAGCCCGCACAGGTACCGGGCAGATGACGAGTACGCCAGGCTGATCGGACGGACCCGAGACGTCATCCGGGCCGCGATTCCGCCGGGCGCCACCGTGGCGGTGGTGAGCAAGGGAGACGAGGAGTTCCTCCGGCTGGGCGATCGGCGGGTCTGGCACTTCCCGCAGGGCGCCGAAGGCGGCTACGCCGGGTACTACCCGAGCGACAGCGCTGAGGCTGTTCAGCATCTCGAGCAGCTTCGCGCGCGAGGAGCCCGGTTCGTCGTGTTTCCAAAGACCTCACTGTGGTGGCTGGACCACTACACCGGCCTCAGGAGCCATCTGGAGTCCGAGTACGACACGGTCGCCTCCGAGGACGCATGCCGCATCTTCGCAGCCCGGGTGCCAGGATGAGCATGAACTGGTACTCCTCCGTGGTGCACGACACCCGCTCGCGCCATCTGGCATATCAGGAACTGGTCGGGCGCCTGGGCGACCTGGTTGAGCGCACCGTGCCGCCCGGTGCCACCGTCCTGGTGATCAGCAAGGGTGACGAGAATCTTCTGTCGTTCGCGGGGCGGCGAGGATGGCACTTCCCCCAGGACGAGACCGGCGGGTACATCGGGTATCACCCTCGGGACAGCGCGGCCGCCATCGAAGCGCTCGAGGCGCTCCGTGCCCGGGGAGCGGACTTCCTCACCCTTCCGACAACCGCGAGTTGGTGGCTGACGCACTATGCGGAGTTCGCGGAGCATCTGGAACGCAACTACGACAAGCTGGCCGAGCACCCGGACACAGGGATCATTTACGCACTTCGTGACGGGACCGCACACAGCGCACTCGACGGCGGATCAGCCGATGAGGAGCTCGAGCGCCATCGCCGGGTGCTGTTGACCCAGCAGATACAGGACCTTGCATCGCACCTGTTGCCATCCGGGCTGCCCGTTGTGGTCGTCGACACGGCAGACACCGCCTCGTTGCAGCTGGACGAGCGGCTGACGCTGCAGCTGCGGCCGAGTGATCCACCGGCCCCGGCCCATCTGCCGGCGCAGGGGGCTGCGCTCGTGGGCCGGCTGGAGGCTCTGCGCCGGCAGGGTGCGGCCTACCTCGTCGTGCCTCGCGGGGCGTTCGACTGGTGGGAGACGGATGACGTCTTCCGGTCCCATGTCGAACTGGAGTACCGCTGTGTCACCCGGCAGCGACATGTCTGTTTCATTTACGAGCTGGAACCGGCGGAGGAAGCCATCACCCTATGACGCGTCGCGTATTGTCCATCTGCCACAACCACCCAAGTGTCCGGCCCGGAGGCGCCGAGGCGTACGCCTACGAACTGCACCGCGCGCTCTCTGCATCACCTGACTATGAGCCCATCCTCCTCGCCAAAGGCGGGCCGCCCGTCGGCCACAGCGGCTCGGTGCACGGTGGCACCTGCTTCGGGCCGGTCGGCACGGCGGAGGACGAGTACTTCTTCTACACCGACGGCTACGACTTCGACTACCTGTTCGGCACCCAGCCGGGCAAGGACTTCTACACACGGCACTTCCGGGCCTTCCTGCAGGCATACGAACCGGACATCGTTCATTTCCAGCACACGTTGTTCCTAGGCTACGACATGATCAGGGAGGTGAAGAACGCTCTCCCTGATACGCCAATCGTATATACGCTCCACGAGTACCTCCCGATCTGCCATCGGAACGGGCAGATGGTGCGCACGAGAGCAGACGAGCTGTGCGACCGGGCATCGCCGCGGCGCTGTCACGAATGCTTCCCGTCCATCTCGCCACAGACGTTCTTCCTGCGGGAGCGGTTCATCAAATCGCACTTCTCGTTGGTCGACATGTTCCTGGCACCAAGCGAGTTCCTACGCCAGCGCTATATCGAGTGGGGGATCCCGGCAGGCAAGATCCGCCAAGAGGAGTACGGACGCCGCGCCGTACCGCGTACGGCGCGGACACAGGATCGCACCCGCCGTAACCGCATCGGGTTCTTTGGCCAGCTGAGTTTCTTCAAGGGAGTGAACATCTTGCTGGAGGCGATGCAAATCCTCCTTCGGGACGCGGGCAAGTCGCCGGCCGCCGAGGATGAGGCAGGTGAGCCGCCGCAGCTGCGGGTGCACGGGGCAAATCTCGAGCTGCAGCCAGGAGAGTTCCAGAACCGCTTCAACACCCTCTTGACGGAGACCGAAGCCATCGTCACCTACGTGGGAAAGTATGACCACGACCAACTACCCGAGCTGATGGAGCACGTGGACTGGGTCGTCGTGCCCTCGGTGTGGTGGGAGAACTCGCCTCTCGTCATACAAGAGGCCTTCCAGCATGGACGCCCGGTCATCTGCAGTGCCATCGGCGGTATGGCAGAGAAAGTCACAGACCAGGTGAACGGCCTGCACTTCACCGTCGGAGACGCGATGAGTCTGGCTGATGTGATCGCGCACGCCATCGGGACACCAGGACTCTGGGAGAGGCTGCGCGAAGGGATCCCCGCCGTCTATCCCATGCAGGACCATGTCCAGCAGTTGGACGAGATCTACCGTTCGCTGATGGCGGGCCGCGACGTCCAGGCGGTCGCGCATGTCGGCTGAGAGGAGACAGGTCCTGACGGTCGAGAAGGCGTCTCGCGACAAGGCCTCCCGGCCTGCCGCGACGGGGGCCGCACCCACGGTGGGTGCCGAGATCGATCGAGCAAGCTGGTTGTCCGACGACGTCCTCTTCCTGATCATCAACGTGAAAACCTCCACCGGGCCCATGGAGGCGTTCGCCGGGTCTGGCGTCCGTACCCCCCCGTTGCCCGTTCGCGCGCTGTCATATCGCCGCACAGGCATCGCGAGCTCACCGGAGCGCATGATGCAGGCGGTACTGCTCCGCCTCCCTGGCGCGTACACCAGCGCGGGCCCGCCAGAGCTCGGCCTGCGCGTCGCCGACCGCACTGTCCGGCTCGGACCGGCCGAGTTGTCGGAGGCGCTGGTGGACTGGCGCACGCTCCTGCGGTCTGAGCTTGCAGCGCTCGAGCCAGCGGCAAGAGCCGACATGCTGGCGTTCCTGGTGCAAGGGCCTGGAGAGATCGCTCGGCCGAAACGGACGCGCGCGACGAGCCGCGAGCCCGCGAAGGAGCATGTGGAACGGCCTTTGGCGAGCAGGATCCACCTCAGCAAGAGCCTGCACGCCGCCCGAGAGGCGCTCCGAGAGCGCCTACCCATGGGCGTAATCTCGGTCGCCGCGCCATCGGCCGTGCACATCGACGCCATTCTCGCGCTGGATGACCACAGCTTCTACGTGCAGGGATGGATGCGCGACGAGCAGGCGGTCCCCATCCGCCTCACCGCCGTCTCCCCGGAGGGCAGCAGAGCGGAGTTGCTTTCGCGCCTCTACCGCTACCGACGCCCGGACGTGGCGCAGTACTACGGTGACGCGCCGGACGCACAGCCCGCCGCCGAGCATGGCTGGATCGCCTACGTCGTCACCACAGCTCCCAGCGTTCTGGCCAGCGGCTGGGTCTTCGAGATGGGGAACGCCGCCGGAGTGCAGCTGGAGGTGGCAGGCCCACCTGTCATCCGCGACCCCGCCACCGTCCGGGAGATCATCCTCAAGGACCTCAACCGTGAGCGTCTCCCCGCCGACCGGTTGCGCACCGAGCACATCAGGCCGGCGTTGACCCGGTTGGAGGAGCGTCGCTGCTCCCTGGCGAGGGTCGAGAGCGTCGACCAGTACGGGCGGGCGCCGGCCAGTCCAGAGGTCTCGATCGTCGTCCCGCTGTACGGACGCATCGACCTCTTGGAGCACCAGCTGGCGCAGTTTGTCCACGACCCTGAGCTCCAGCACGCCGACCTCATGTACGTCCTGGACTCCCCGGAGCTGGCCGAGGCCTTCCGAGACACTGCGGCGCAGCTCGCGCAGCTCTACCGAGTTCCCTTCCGCGCCGTCGTCATGAGCCACAACCTCGGCTTCTCGGGCGTGAACAACGTGGGTGCAGACCTTGCCCGGGGACGGCTACTACTGCTGCTCAACTCAGATGTCTTCCCTCGTACGCCGGGCTGGCTGAGCGCCATGACGAGGTTCTACGACACCACCCCCGACATCGGCGCGCTCGCCCCGAAACTGCTGTACGAGGACGACTCTCTCCAGCATGCGGGGCTGTACTTCCAGCGCCTGGTGGACACGGGCCTGTGGAACAACGAGCATTATTTCAAGGGACTGCACCGCAACCTCCCGGCCGCCAACGTGGCACGTCCTGTGCCGGCCGTCACCGCCGCCTGCATGATGATCGAGACGGCGCTGTACCGAGAGTTCGGCGGGCTGCGAGGGATGTACATTCAAGGCGACTACGAAGACTCCGACCTCTGCCTGCGCTTGTTCCAAGCGGGACGCCGAAATTGGTACCTGCCGCAGATTGAGCTGTACCACCTCGAGGGTCAGTCCTATCCGTCGGAAGAGCGTCGCGTGAAAGGTGCGTACAACCGATGGCTCCACACTCACACGTGGGCGGAGGAGATGAGCGCTGCGATGGAGGCACTGCAATGACCGGCGATCGTACGTTTCCAGCAGCGGCTGGGACAGCAAACTGCTCGATTGGGAGCACTGCCGTCGCCCCAGTGCCGCCGAAGGGACGCATCCGAGCTGCGCAGGGCGCCCACGCGCAACTAGAAGAGCTCATCCGCTGGTGTCTTGGCTTGGAGTATATCTCCGAGTCCAGTAAGGATCGGATTAAGACCGGCAATCACTACCAGTCTGTTCGCTTAGGCGATACTACGACGAGCGGCTTCCGGTCTGACCGGACATGCTTCCTGGAGAAGATCAACTTCGACTCAAAGACTGTGCTCGATCTCGGGTCGAATCTTGGGGAACTGAGCCGGGCTGCCCGCACTCGCGGTGCCTCCCTCGTCGATGGCTTCGAATATGATCCATTCTTCGTCGAGGTGGCTCAACTGTTGAATGTCTACAACTCCACCACGCGCGTCTCGTTCTTCGAACGCGACATCACTGTCGAGGCATCCTACGATGGCCGTTACGACATCGTCATGGCTTTCTCAGTGTGGACTTATGTTGCGCCGATGCTCGGCGCGATCGGGCGAATCACTGACGTGTTCTTGCTGGAGACACATAACCTTCTGGGCAATCTCGAGAAGGACTACATCGACAGGCTGGGTGATGTCTTTCCCCGACATATCACTCTCGGAGAGTCTGACTGGGGTAAGTCTCAAGACCCGTCTGGCCGGCGGGCTGTTGTGCTCTGCGCCAAGAGTGACACGGCGCTCGAGCAAGCGTTGGAGACGCCTAGCTGATGAGTGTGGAACGAGACCATGCACCGGCGCGCACTTCCGCTGTTGAAGCGGTAGAGCAGGACGCCCTTCAGTTGCTAGACGTGCGCCGCACCGACCTCCACAGCCGATTCTTCAACATTTACCAATACGCGCTTGCCAGCGAACTCTTGCACGACCTGCAGCGCCTGCAGCTTGACTATGACTCGTTCAGTGAGAGCCGAGAAGCTCGGTCGGAGGGGTACAGCGGGTGGTTGTACTGGCTCTTGTACCTCAAGGGATATTCACAGTATAGGCTTAATTCCCACGTTGATGATGAGAACGTGTACTATCGATACTTGACGCGCCAGTATGCTTTGCAAGGCGATGATCCTACTCTGCGGGCCTTGTCGACACCATCCCTCGCGGTGGAGCGAATACTCCGAAGATTCGCGGACTGTGATCATTTAAGCGAGCCGTCCACTTCAGCGCGCTTTGCGGAGCAGGAGCTGGTGCCTGTCAAAGTCCTTGTACGGAACCCTCCGGCCGACGAGGATACGCTAAGAATCTACCGAGTCGGCTCGGAAGAACCCATCCAAGCAAGATTGCTCGATGGGCATCATCGCCTCTTCGCCGCGAGGCTCTTTGGGGTGAAGCGCATCCGGTTCGTGGCCTTGTACGAGAGTGGAACGGTGTCGATGGTACCTGGGAACGTCGACCACATCAGCCTCGAGGGTAGTCGGCTTCGGATGAGCGGTTGGACTGCGCCACCCTCAGCCAACGTCCATTGCCTCGAAGTTCGCGTCCGAGGACGGACCTTGTGCCGAGTACCGCTGACTGCTGATGGCGAGACGCGGACGAGGGAATCCGCACGTCGCTTCTCATTCGCCGTCGACGCTGACATTCCCATTCTGGCAGACGACCTAGGGGCGTTGGATCTTATGGTACTCGAAGACTGGCTGCCCGTGGGCAGAGTGAGCGTCTTCTCCATGTCGCGGGCACCAGAACTGTGATATGCCCACCCTGCTCCTGCCCGAGACAGACTACGACTGTAGGGGCACATCGTGGAACCAATATCCAGGCGAGCTCTTCCAATCAGAGTGGCTGCGACCGTACTTTCAGGCGTGTGGCGTGGATGGCCGGACCGGTACCTCACCGGTGACCGTCGGGGGCGATAGGTAGTCGCACACAGCCAGAGAGGCTTGCAGAGGGGAGGGTCGACGGCGTGGTCTCTGTCGAGATTGTGCGAACGCAAATGGCGGAGGTAGATGGCCACTGCCTTCACGGGAGACACATCGATGTCCCAAAGACCGGTCAGCATGTGGACGGTCACGTCCTTCGTGTGGTGGGCTGGGTGCTCGCGAAGGATCAGCCCGCGGCGGCAGTGGAGATCGTGGCCTACGGAAAGGTGATCGGAAGGACCCTCGTCGACGTGGAGCGCCCGGACGTGGCCGCAGCCTACCCAGGCATCGCAGGGGCCGCTCGGAGCGGCTTCAGCACGAGGATCAGCCTCCTGAACGCGTTGCCCCATCTGGACCTTGAGGTTATCGCTGTCCTAGCGGATCAGCGGCGCCCGACCGTGGGGGCCATTCGCGTCCGCACGGTGTCCGACGACGGCGCACAGGGTACTTCGGCGCGGGTCTCGGTCGTCATTCCTTGCTACAACCAGGCGCGTTTCCTTGGAGAGGCAATCGAGAGCGTGGCCGCCCAGACCTACGGCGATGTCGAGGCTATCGTCGTGGATGACGGATCCACCGACAACACGTGCGAAGTCGCGGGCCAGTACCCGGGCGCCGTCTTCGTACGCCAGGATAATGCCGGCTTGGCGGCGGCACGCAACACTGGTCTGCGCTACGCAACCGGTGACTACGTGGTGTTTCTCGACGCCGACGACCGCCTGTTGCCATCGGCCCTGCGTGTCGGCTTGGAGGCCCTACTGGCCCATCCCGAGTGTGCGTTCGTCTTCGGTGGATGCCGATTCATTGGTCCTGACGGGTCCGCTCTGCCAACACCGGCGCAGCCACGGTTGGATGGCCACCACTACCGCACCCTCCTGCGCACATGCTGCATATGGGCGCCCGCGGCTGTCATGTACCGTCGTTCCGCGGTGGAGGCCGCCGGTGGCTTCGATCCATCTGTGAGTCCGAGTGCGGACTACGATCTCTACCTCCGACTAGCAAGACACTGGCCCGTCTACCGACACGGGGAAGTGGTAGCCGAGTACCGCCGTCACGGCGCGAACATGACGCTCAACCCGGGGATGATGCTGCAGTCGGAGCTGGCGGTGCTACAGGCGCAATGGCCACATGTGAAGCACGACCCTGAGCTCGTCGAAGCCTACTGGGAGGGAGTTCGGCGAGCCCAGGACCATTACGGCGGAAGGCTCGTCCGTGACGTCCGTGCGATGGTGGCGACACGAGACTGGAGGCCAGCCATGAAGGGGACCCTCCAGCTCCTTCGCCACTACCCGGCTGTGCTGGCGCCAGCGGCGAAGTCCGTGGTGGAAGCTGTCCGGCAAACAAGGCTCCGCCTGCAGTCGACGACTACGCCGCGAGTGGGCCGTGTGCGCTTCGGCAACTTGCGGCGACTCGCCCCCATCAGCCGCGACTTCGGATTTGACCGTGGGTTACCGATCGACCGGTACTACATCGAACACTTTCTGTCCCGCCATTCCAGTGATGTCAGAGGCCATGTGCTTGAGGTCGGGGACTCCGCTTACACACGGAGATTCGGTCAGGGGCGCGTGACGCATGTCGACGTCCTCCATGTGGAGGAGGGCAACCCGGACGCGACGGTCGTGGCCGACCTCACAGCGGCAGACGACATCTCGGGGGAATCGTTCGACTGCGTCATCCTCACGCAGACGCTGCAGTTCATCTATGAGACAGAGGCCGCCGTCCGCACGGTGTGGCGCCTGCTGAGACCCGGCGGGGTCCTGCTCGCAACGGTTCCAGGGGTCAGCCAACTCAGCCGGGACGAGTGGGCTGACCGGTGGTGCTGGGCGTTCACCGCCGTGTCCGTGCGGAGGCTGATGGAACGGCGCTTTCCCGCCGAGAACCTGCACGTCGAGACGTACGGGAACGTGCTCGCGGCGGTTGGCTTGCTGGAGGGGCTCGCGGCGCAAGAGCTGGGACGTGACGAGCTGGATCACCGGGACCCCTCGTATCCCGTGCTTGTCACGGTGCGGGCGACGAAGCCGGAAAGACGGCCGGCGCCCGGCAGGACGGCGTCGCCACACCACAACCGTACTCGCCGCTCCCGCGGAGCGGGTCAAGCGGCCGTCCTCATGTACCACCGTGTGGGGGAGGGCGCGACGGATCCCTGGTCGCTAAGCGTCTCGCCAGGTCATCTGTCAGAGCACCTGCAAGTTCGTCGGAGCGTCGCCGATCCGCTGTCGCTGAGGGACCTGAGCGGAGGGCTCCGCAACGGGCGGTTGCCAGACCGCTCGGTGAGCGTGACGTTCGACGATGGGTATGCGGACAACTTCGAGCAGGCGCTCCCACTGCTCGAGCGGTATCACGTCCCGGCCACCGTCTTCATCACCTCTGGCTATGTGGGAGCCGCGCGGGAGTTCTGGTGGGATGAACTCGATCGGCTGCTTCTCCAGCCAGGCCAGCTACCGCCGGTGCTCCAACTGGAGATCGAGGGCCAGCTCCACCGGTGGGAGCTGGGTGGATCGGCGCTTCTGGCGAGCCATGAGATGGCACAGCACCGAGCCTGGCGAGCCTGGGAGTCGGTCCCGACGGCTCGTCACCTCGTATACCGGCAGCTCTGGGACCTCCTACGGTCACTCCGCGACGATGATCGACGCGACCGACTTGATCAGCTCCTCGACTGGGCCGGCATCGACCGGTTTGCGCGGCCGACGCACCGTCCTCTCACCGAGGCCGAAGCGGTCTCCTTGGAGCGCAGCGGCCTGGTCCACCTCGGCGCGCATTCGGTGACTCACCCCTCCCTGTCCACCCTGACCAACGATGCGCAACAAGAGGAGATCGTGGCCTCGAAGGCGGCGGTCGAGAAGCTCATCGGACGCGAGGTTGACACGTTCGCCTACCCCTTCGGCAAGGCGGAAGACTTTGCGGCAGCGACGCGAGAGATCCTTCGCAAGGAAGGGTTCTCCATGGCTCGCACGAACGTCTCCGGTCTCGTCCGGCTCGGCGTGGATCTGCTGCAGCTGCCCCGATTTCACGTCGAGGACTGGAGTGGCGAAGAGTTCCGGAGCCATCTCGAAGGCTGGTTCATCCGATCCCAGCGCGACGAGGAGCGAGCCTCGTGGGCGCGCTAGTCGAGATCCTGGCTGTGGAGCTTTCCGAGCCGCCACCGTCCAAGCTGCACGGGCGATACATCGATGTCCCGAAGGCGCAAAGCCGCGTGGAGGCGAACGCCCTTGATGTCACCGGCTGGGCCTTGGGTGAGGCCTCACCCGCGACAGCGGTCGAGTTCCTGGACCGTGGAAGAGTCGTCTGGCGGGTGCCCGTGGAGCGCGAGCGTCCCGACCTGACCACGGCGTTCCCCGGCTACAGCTGGGCGGGACGGGCGGGGTTCGAGACGACGATCCGGATGACCGGCGCCACGCCTGAGGTTGCTCTGCACCTCCGCGCCCTGTTAGCTGACGGTAGCCAGGTCCCTCTCGGCACCATCAGGATGCGCAGAGGCTGGCGGAACGCTGCCCCACTGGAGGCTGCGCTCGTCTCAGTGGTCATACCCTGCCACGACCAGGCGCATTTCCTGGCCGACGCGATCGAGAGTGTCCTCGCGCAGACCTACCCACACCACGAGATCGTGGTCGTCGACGACGGCTCGGCCGACAACACGGAGGAAATCGCTGCCTCATACCCAGGCGTGCGCTGCGTCCGCCAGCCCAACGCTGGACTGGCAGCAGCGCGAAACACCGGCATCCGTCGCAGCAACGGTGACTATCTCGTCTTTCTCGACGCCGACGACCGGCTCTTGCCGGAGGCGCTACGGGTCGGCCTCGATGCACTTCGCGCTCATCCGGAGTGTGCCTTCGTGTCTGGTCACTACCGGCACATCGGCGTTGATGGTGCGCCGATGTCCACGCCTGACTTGCCCTGCGTTTTCGACGACCACTATGGTGCGCTGCTGCGAACGAACTACGTCGGGATGCCTGCCACGGCACTGTACCGGCGCGAGGTGTTCGAGCACGTAACCGGGTTCAATCCGTCTTTGTCTCCCTGCGCGGATTACGATCTCAATCTCCGGATCACTCGCCAGTTCCCGGTGCACTGCCATGAGTACACCGTTGCCGAGTACCGGCGTCACGGATCCAACATGACCCGAGACCTGCCGAGCATGCTGGCATCCGCGATGACCGTGATGCGAAGCCAGCGACCGTACGTGCGACAGGAGATGGTACGCCGCTCGGCCTACAAGGCGGGTGTCCGGTTCTGGCAGGACTACTATGGCAAACCGCTCGCCGCCGACGTCGCCGCCCATCTGCGCGCCGGTGAGTGGGGAGGCGCCGTGACCAAGCTTGGCGCACTGGCCCGTCACTACCCCCGCGGCCTGTCGCTGGCGCTTGCCGCCCTTCGTCGCTGAGGCCCGACCGGATGCCGTCATGACAAACATGCCCGCTTTCGAACCAACGGAGCCGCTGCACCCCGGCCTGGCGGGAAGATGGCTGGATCGACCGGGGACCGGCGGCACGCCGAAGGCAGGTCACCCAGTGACCGGGTGGGCGCTCGGCCGTGACGTCGCGGCGGTAAGCGTGGAGTTTCTCTACGAAGGTGAGGTCTTCCATCGAGCCCCCCTCGGCCTGTCTCGCCCCGATGTCGCGGCGGCGTACCCCCACGTACCATGGGCTGGGAGATCGGGTTTCCGCACGGTGCTGCAGACCCCGCCTGGGGAACTCGAGCTGGAGTTGCGGGCGGTCCTCAGCGACCAAGCGCGAGTACCATTCGGGTCGCTGCGCTTCCACTCGGACACGCCTGACCGGGAAGCGCTCATATCTGTCGTGATTCCCTGTCACAACCAGGCGCATTTCCTCGCCGACGCGATCGAGAGCGTCCTCGCGCAATCCTACCCGCACCACGAGATCGTGGTCGTCGACGACGGCTCGACCGACAACACGTGGGAGGTCGCTGGCCGCTACCCCGGCGTTGCCCGTATCCATCAGAGCAACAAGGGACTGGCCGCCGCGCGCAATGCGGGGTTTCACCATGCGCGGGGGGAGTATCTGGTGTTCCTTGACGCGGATGACCGGTTACTCCCCGAGGCCCTGGCAACCGGGTATGGTGCGCTGCAAGTTCGCCGTGACTGCGCCTTCGTCTCCGGGCATCATCAGCTGACCGCTGCCGACGGTTCGTTCGTGTCGCGTTCATGCCAGCGATGTGTGGAAGAGGAGCACTACGACGCGCTGCTCCGGAGCAATTACATCGCTATGCACGCGACGGTCATGTACCGGCGCACCATTTTCGCGTCAACGGTACGATTCAATCCGTCTTTGCGTGCCTGTGAGGATTACGACGTGTACCTGCGGGTCGCGAGGGCGTCGCCTATCTGCTGCCACCACGAAGTCGTCGCGGAATACCGTCGGCACGGTAGGAACATGAGCAGGAACCCGGCCGTCATGTTGCACTCCGGGATGCAGGTGTTGCGGCTGCAACGACCATTCGTCCGAGAGCGAGCCGAGTACCGTCATGCCTACCAGGCTGGCCGAACATTCCTACGGGACTACTACGGAAGGCCCCTCGTCGCCGAGATTCCAGCCCGCCTCCGGCAGCGTCGATGGCGGGACGGGCTCGACGGCTTCGCCGTGCTCGCGCGGGACTACCCACAGGGCCTGGCACGCCTGGTCCGCCGGGCTCCGCTGACCGGAGCCGGAGGGCCGAGCTCCCGCCGGCGGTGGCTCCGTCGCCGCGCTACTGCCCCATGACCTCCGCATGGAAGAAGTGTACGTCCCGATGACGATGGGCCAGGATGTCTCCGAGGACCGTCGTCGTGGGCCAGTCGAGTCGAGTCGTGATCGACCGACTGGATCTGCGGGAGGTCTCCGGCGTGGTCACGACAGGGGTGGAAATCGGAGCCGCCGTGGCTGGCCGGTGCCCAGGGGATCAGCGTTCGGGGGGTGCGTGCGGCACCCGGCATGCAACTGCTGCGGGACGGCCGACGGTGACGCCGATCTTCGGCGCGGTAGGCACTTGACCGGTTAGGTGGAGACATGTCGCGCAGTGTCGTTATCGCGGGGTCGGTCGCACAGAGACCGGGATATGGCGGGCACACCTGGGTCTTTCTCCAGTACTTGCTGGGATTCCGGCGTCTCGGCTGGGACGTGCTGTTCGTCGACCGGCTGGAGCCGGACATGTGTGTCGATGAGGTTGGGAACCCGTGTCCGCTGGAGGACTCGGTCAATCTCCAGTACCTGCTCGACGTCCTGGCCAAGTCCGGCCTGGAACAGGCGTACGCGTTGCTCTACGACCACGGTCGGCGGGTGCTCGGGCTGCCCCGAACTGAAGTCGTCGAGCGGACAAGACGATCTGCGCTGCTGCTGAATGTGATGGGGTTCCTCGACGACGAGGACATCCTTGGGCAGGCGCAGAGACGGGTCTTCCTGGACATCGATCCCGGCTTCGGGCAGATGTGGCAGGCGCTGGGCCTGCATGGACTCTTTCACGGTCATGACGACTACGTCACCATCGGGCAGAACATCGGGCAGGCCGAGTGCACCGTGCCGACCTGCGGCATCGAGTGGACGACGACAAGCCAGCCAGTGGTGCTCGAGCATTGGCCCACGCGACCGCTCGTGGAAGCGAGCTTCACCAGTGTCGGCAGTTGGCGAGGGCCGTTCGCGCCGCTGGAGTACGAGGGCAGCACCTACGGCCTCCGGGCGCACGAATTCCGCAGGTTTCTGGAGGTACCTCGCCTCACCGGTCATCCCTTCGAAATCGCTCTGGACATCGATGAGACCGAGGTGGCGGACCTGGACGCACTACGGCGATCCGGGTGGCTGCTCGTCGATGCGCGGCAAGCCGCCGGGACCCCGTCGACGTACCAGCGCTTCGTCCAAGACTCCAAGGGTGAGTTCATGGTGGCGAAGAACATGTACGTGCAGTCCCGCAGCGGATGGTTCAGCGACCGCAGCATCTGCTATCTCGCCAGCGGCAAGCCGGTCCTCGCACAGGACACCGGCTTCGCTGGGACGTACCCGGTGGGAGAAGGGCTCCTGACGTTCAGGACGGTGGAGGAAGCGGCGGCCGGCGTGGAAGAGATCTCAAGGGACTACGCGCATCATTCGCGCGCCGCTCGAGCGCTGGCCGAAGGATACTTCGACTCGGACAAGGTGCTGAGCCGACTGCTGGAGAAGCTGCGTATCGCCTAACCGGGGGACTGCTCGTGCGACCAGACATCAAGCGCCTGAACTGGGGTTGTGGGGACTCCGGCCAACCGGGCTGGATCAACTCCGACCTCAAGGACGGGCCCGGGATCGACATCACCGCCGACATTCGGCACGGGCTGCCACTGGACAGCGGCAGCCTCGACTACATCGTCAGCATCCACGCGCTGCCTATGATCTCCTACCCAGATCTGGTGCCTGCCCTTGGGGAGCTGCGGCGGCTGCTCTCACCGGGGGGGGTGCTGCGACTGGGCCTGCCGGATCTCGACCGGGGCATCCAGGCGTACCTGCGCAGAGATCCCGATTACTTCCTCGTCCCGGACGACGTCGTGCAGAGCTACGGCGGCAGGTTCGTGGTTCACATGCTCTGGTACGGCTACAGCGTCACGCTGTTCACGGCGGACTTCATCGAAGAGCTCCTACTCCAAGCCGGCTTCCGTCGCGTTGAGAACTGCGCGTTCCGCGAGACGCGCAGCTGTCACCCAGACATCGTGGAGCTGGACAACCGCGAGCAGGAGAGCCTGTTCGTGGAAGCCGTCAAATGACCACGATCTTCGTGGCGGGCGCGCTGGCGAACAAGCCCGGCAACGGCGGGGAGGCTTGGGTCCGGCTCAGCTGGGTCGTGGGCCTGCGGCGGCTGGGGTTCGACGTCTGCTTCGTCGAGCAGCTCGCGCCGGAGGTGTGCGTCGGCCCCCACGGGACAGCGGCACCTGTCGGGGACTCGCGCAACCTTGCCTACTTCCGCCACGTGGTCGACCGCTTCGGCCTCACGTCGTCCTCAAGCCTCGTCTACGACGGCGGCGCCCAGGTGTTCGGGATGGTGGAGGACGAGCTCCTCGCCCGGGCAGAGGCCGCCGTGGCGCTGATCAATATCAGCGGGCATCTGACGTACGAGCCGCTGATGCGCCGCTGCAAACGCAAGGTCTACGTGGATCTCGACCCTGGCTTCACCCAGTACTGGCAGGCCGGCGGGCGCCCGCTCGGCCTCGAGTCCCACGACCACCACTTCACCGTCGGGGAGAACGTCGGGACGGCAGCCTGTCCGATCCCCACCGGCAGCATCCGATGGCACCCCGTCCGCCAGCCGGTGCTCCTCGACGAGTGGCCGGTCTGCCATGACGGCATGCCCGACCGCTTCAGCACCGTGGGGAGCTGGCGCGGCCCGTTCGGGCCCGTCACCCACGCCGAGCGGACCTTCGGCCTGAAGGTGCACGAGTTCCGGAAGTTCGTAGAGCTTCCGGTCCGCGCCCCCGGCGCCTTCGAGATCGCGCTCGACATCGACCCGGCGGACCGCAACGACCGAACCTTGCTCGAGCGTCACGGCTGGAAGCTCGTGAACCCGGACCGCGTCGCTGGAGAGCCGGATACCTTCCGGGCCTACGTCCAGCACTCCGGCGCCGAGTTCTCGGTGGCGCAGGGCATCTACGTCGAGACGGCCAGCGGGTGGTTCAGCGACCGCACTGCGCGCTACCTGGCCGCGGGGAAGCCGGCGCTGGTGCAGGATACCGGGTTCAGCCGCAACCTCCCGACCGGCGAGGGCCTGATCGCGTTCGCGACCATGGAGGAGGCGGTCACCGGCGCCGAGGAGATCGTCAAGGACTACGAGCGCCACAGCCTCGCGGCCCGCGGACTGGCGGAGACCTTCTTCGACTCGGATGTCGTCCTCGCCCGGCTCCTCGAAGCCATCGACGTGTCACCATGAGGTCGAGACGATGACCCGCCCACTGACCATCATGGTGAGCGGCATGGTCGCCGCGGTCCCGGGCCAGGGCGGGGCGACATGGGCGGTCCTCCAGTACCTGCTCGGCTTTGCGAGGCTCGGCCACGAGGTGTACTTCGTCGAACCGCTGGACGCCGAGGCCCTGACACCCCACGACGCATCCCTCGGCAACTCGGTCAACGCCGCCTACTGCCAGCGCGTGATGGAGGAGCACGGACTGGCCCACTCGTGGGCGCTGTTGCTCAGCGGTACCCAGGAGACCGCCGGGCTCCCCTACGGGGAGCTCATCCGCATCGGGCGTGAAGCGGCGGTGCTCGTCAACATCTCGGGGACGCTGGCCGACGAGGAACTGACGAACCGGATCCCGGCCCGGGTCTATCTCGACGTCGACCCCGCGTTCACCCAGCTGTGGCAGCGCGTCCAAGGCATCGACATGAAACTCGATGGTCACACCCACTTCGTGACCGTCGGACTGAACATCAGCAACCCGGACTGCCCCGTTCCGACCTGCGGGAGGGCCTGGATCTGCACCGTCCAACCCGTGGTGCTGGACCGATGGCCCGTGGCTGACGGCGTCACCCACCACGGGCTCACAACCGTGGCGAACTGGCGAGGCTACGGCTCCATCGACCACGACGGTGTGCTGTACGGCCAGAAGGTTCACTCGCTTCGTCGGTTCATGGCGCTGCCCGCGCTCGCTCGGGAGCGATTCCTGCTGGCGCTGGCCATCCATCGCGACGAGCAGGCCGATCTGAGGGCGCTGCGCGCCAACGGCTGGGAGTTGCTGGACCCCCGAAGGGTCGCCGGCTCGCCGTCCGCGTACCGGAGCTTCGTGCAGGGGTCGAAGGCCGAGTTCGGCATCGCCAAGAGCGGCTACGTCGCGTCGCGCTGCGGGTGGTTCAGCGACCGCAGCGCGTCCTACCTCGCATCAGGACGGCCGGTTCTGGCCCAGGACACCGGCTTCAGCCGCCACCTGCCTACCGGGGTCGGGCTGCTGGCCTTCGACAGCATGGAGGGCGTGCTGGCGGCGCTGGACCTCGTCAACGGGGACTACCGGAAGCACGCGGCTGCGGCTCGGGACCTGGCCGAAGAGCACTTCGACGCACGTCGCGTCCTCACCCGACTGCTCGACGAAGTCGGAGCAGGCACATGACCGACCGCGACACGCCCCAGACGGGACCGGGCGGTGTACGCGACGACCTGCGTGCCGTCCTCGAGCAGTCGCTCACCACCTACTTCGGCCACCGCCGCCGCATCGTCACGCTGCGTCGGCGTACCTCTCGGTATGCGACCAGCTTCGCGCTCGAAGACTTCGACGTGGTGTTCGACGACGGTCGCCATCTCCAGGTGGTCTTCAAGGACCTGAGCGAGGGGGGCCTCCTCGGGACGGCACGGGTAGCCAAGCCCCGCTTTCTCCACGACCCGCTGCGCGAGATCGGGACCTATCGCGGCATCCTCAGCCGCGAGGCACTCCGCACCGCCGAGTGCTACGGCGCGGTCGCCGACGCCGGCAGGTCGTGGCTGTTCCTCGAGAAGGTGCAGGGGCGGGAGCTCTACCAGATCGGTGAGCTGGCCGTGTGGTCGGATGTCGCCTGCTGGCTCGCCGGCATGCACGACCGCTTCTCCGAGCGCGCCGAGCAGCTCCAGCGCGATCACGCGTACCTCCTCCGGTACGACGCTGCCTTCCACCGCCGCTGGTTCGAGCGTGCGCAGGAGTTCATCGGCCGCGCCGGGGCGGAGCACGAACGGCGCGACATGGCGCGTCTCGCCGCAGGACGTGAGACGGTGATCGAGCAGCTCGCCGCGATGCCTGTCACGCTGGTGCACGGCGAGTTCTATGCATCAAACGTGCTCGTCGGAGGCCCTGCCAACGGGCGCCGAGTCTGCCCGGTGGACTGGGAGACCGCCGGCGTGGGGGCCGGCCTCCTCGACCTCGCCGCGCTCGTGGCAGGGTGGGCTCCAGCACAACAGCGGGCGATTGCGCGAAGCTACCGCACCGCGCTTCCGCCACGACAAGGCTGGCCGCCCGACGAGGACGCGTTCGTCACCCTGCTCGACTACTGTCAGCTCGCCCGGAACGTGCAGTGGCTCGGTTGGTCGCCCCAGTGGGCACCGCCTCCCGAGCACGCGCGGGACTGGCTCGGTGAGGCCGTGCAGCTGGCCGAGAGACTCGGACTGTGACGTGAGCGACGCACGTCACGCGGCAGCGACCGAGCGAGCCCTCATCGTGAACGGCGACGACTTCGGTCGCACGCCGGGAATCAACCGCGGGGTCGTCCGCGCCCACGAGCACGGCGTCCTCACCAGCGCCAGCCTCATGGTCCGGTGGCCCGCGGCGGCCGAGGCGGCGGCGTACTGCCGAAACCGGCCGGCGCTCAGCCTGGGACTCCACCTGGATCTCGGTGAGTGGCGCTATCGCGGCGGACGATGGCAGACGCTTTACAGGGTGGCGTCGACGGACGACGCCGAAGCCGTCGCGGCCGAGGTGGCCGGCCAGCTTGCGGCTTTTCGCCGTCTCGTCGGGCGAGAGCCCACCCATGTCGACTCGCACCAGCACGTCCATCTCTGCGAGCCCGTGCGGTCGGTCCTCATGGACGCCGTCCGGCCGCTCGGGATCCCGACGCGGGCCTGCAGCCCTGGACCGCGCTACTGCGGTGACTTCCATGGCCAGACGGGCAGGGGTGAGCCCTGGCCCGAGGGCATCACGGTGGACGCCCTCGTGCGGATCGTCGCCGCTCTTCCCGCCGGGGTCACGGAGCTGAGCTGTCATCCGGGCGAAGGTGATGACTTCGATTCCGTCTACCGATCCGAGCGTGCAGAGGAGGTCCGGGTCCTGTGCGACCCTCGGGTTCGATCTGCGCTCGCAGAGCACCTCGTCCACCTGGTGTCACGTGAATGAGACCGCATGCGCTCGGCGGGGACGGCGAGCTGCTCGAGGCGGCCGCCTCGGTCCTGCCCGCGCTGGCCCCCCCGCCCACTCATGCGTAACCGCCAGCCCGTAACCGCCAGCCCGTAACCGCCAGCCCGTAACTGCCCAGCCCGTTGCTGGTCTGGTTCAATGCGATCCATCGACGGCGGGCGGCGCGGGAGGCGACGTGACGAACGACGGGCACGCGAACCAGGCCGAGCCGGTCGAGGACCGGGACGAGGGCACCGAGGTGGAGGAGCGGCCGGTACGGCGCACGTCGGCCCGCGGCCCGGTGGCGCGGGTCTCCTGGGCCCGGACGCCGCCGGCCAGGGCGGTCAGGAGCGTCGTTCAGCGGGGCGTGCTGGTCCCGGTCCTCCGGTTCATCGCGCCGTTCACGGTGATCGGCAAGCGGAACCTCGCGCAGCTCAAGGGACCGGCGGTGTTCGTGGCCAACCACCAGAGCCACTTCGACGCCCCGGTCTGCCTGGCCGCGCTGGGCGGCCGGGTCCGCCGCCGCCTGGTGATCGCGGCCGCGGCCGACTACTTCTACAGCTCGGCGGTGAAGGGGGTGGCCGCCTCGCTGGCGCTCGGCACGGTGCCCTTCATCCGCACCGGCGGCGGCAGCCGCGAGTCCCTGTCGATGCTCAAGGACCTGGTCGGCAAGGGCTGGTCGGTGCTGATCTTCCCGTCGGGGACCCGGGGCACGGGCGCCAGCGGCTTCAAGAAGGGCTTCGCCTACGTCGCGGTCGACGCCCAGGTGCCGGTCGTCCCGCTCTACCTGCACGGGCTCGACCGGGTCATGCCCAAGGGGTCCTTCGTGCCTCTGCCCGGCGGGGTCGCGGTCGGCATCGGCCCGCCCATTCCCCCCGGCGACGACTATGCCGAGCTGGTCCGCAAGGCCGAGGCGGGCGTGGCCGAGGTCGAGGCGGTCGTCAAGCGCCTGGAAGGGGCGTAACCCGCCCGATGCCCAGCAACCCGTTCGACAACCCCCTGTTCGTCCCCGTCTTCCTCCGGGTCGTCCTGCTGATCGTCATCGGCCTGGCCGGCGTCCTGCTGGCCCAGCGGCGGTCGTTCACGGTGCTGCGCCGGTCCACCTTCTTCACCCGCACCCGCACCTGGCTATGGATCGGGCCGCTGTTCCTGATCTGCGTGTACACCGGCGGGTTCGTCGCCTTCGTGCTGGCCACCTTCGTGGTCATCCAGGGCCTGTCCGAGTTCGTGCGCATGGCCGGCGTCGACCGCCGCTACGCGCTGCTGCTCATGCTGTGGTCGGAGGTCGGCCTGCTGGTGGCGGCCCTCGAGCGTGAGTACTTCCTCCTGCTCCCGTTCCTGTTCTTCGTGCTGCTCACCCTGCTGCCGGCCATCATCGGCGAGGTGACCGACGCCCACCGGCAGCTCGGCGACACCCTGTTCGGCTACATCTGGATCGGGCTGCCCATGGCCTACATCGTGTTCGTCAAGGCGGCCCAGCCGTGGGGCCTCGACTTCCTCGTCATCGTCACCGTGTCGGTGGCCATGTCCGACATCGCCGCCTACGCGGTCGGGGCGGCCCTCAAGGGACCCAGGATGATCCCGAGCATCAACCCGACCAAGACGTGGTCGGGGGCGCTCGGCAACCTGCTCGGAGCGATCGTCGGGGTCGCCCTGCTCGCCATCGCGATCCCCGACGAGTGGACCGTTGCCGGCGTGGTCGCGCTCGTGCTCACGATCGCGGTGGGCTGCGCCTGGGGCGACGTCAGCGAGAGCTTCGTCAAGCGCACGTTCCGGGTGGAGAGCTCCAGTACGGTGCTGTTCGGCTTCGGGGGCATCCTCGACCGGGTCGACTCGCTGCTCATTGCCTTCCCCTTGTCCTACTACGCCCTCATCCTGGCCAACCGGGTGTTCGGGTGACCGCGGTCCGGGGAGGCGGACGCCGGCCGCGGCCCGAGGAGGGCGGACGCCGGCCGCGGTCCGGCCTCCCAGTCTCCGGGCCCGCGGGCACGACGCCACGGGCAGGCGCGGGGCGGCCCGCGGGGCACGACGCCACGGGCAGGCGCGGGGCGGCCCGCGGGCGGTCCCGGTCCCGGAGGCACTTGACCTGCTCGCTGCGAGCGGGCAGATTCGTGGGCGGGAGCCTCGCCGGCCGGGCGGGGTCCTGACGGGAGCGCCACCGCTTGGCGGCGCTCGTGCCGGCCGGAGCGCCGGCTGGGCCCAGATGGGGTGGCGCCGTGCATCATCCGCGCAGGCCGTCTGCGCGCTCGCTGGTCATCGCCGTCCTGCTCGCCTGCCTGCTGGCGGCCTGCGCCGAGCGGGTGGACCGGGCCGCCGAGGGCCGGACCCCGGTGCGGGGAGGCGCCAGCGCGTCCAAGGACCCGTCGTGCGTGTCGACCCTCCGCTTCGACCAGGTCCGCGCGGCCAGGTCGAGCGCGAGGCTCCCCGGGGCCGCCTGGCGGGTCAACGGCGAGCTGCCGGTGACCGTCCCGGTCACGTCGGAGGGGGCCGTCTACGGCGGCACCAGCGGGGTCCTGCCCGACCAGGGCTGCGTGTTCGCGGTCGACGCGCACACAGGTCGGCTGCGGTGGTCCACCGGGGGCGGGATCAGCCCCGGGACGTGGCCGCTGGTCGCCGGCGACCGGGTCGTCGCCGCGCTGGAAGGCGGCGACCTGGTCGCGCTCGACGCCCGGACCGGCGCCGCCCACTGGATCATCGAGACCGGCGGCCTCTGGGAGACCGAGCCCGTCTTGGCCGGCGGCGTGCTGTACGCGGCGCCCAGCTCGGGGGTGCTGGCCGTCGACCCGGCCACCGGGCGGCCACGCTGGCAGGTGCGCGGCCCGGTCGGGGCGATGATCGCCGACCGGGACGGCGTACTGGTGAGCTGGCTCGGGTCCTCGGCGTCGGTGACCAGCTCCCTCGACCCGGTCACCGGCAAGGAGCGCTGGCGCGTCCCGATCGACCGGGCCGGCACGGTGGTGGTCGCCCGGGCGTCCGGCACGGTCGTGCTCCGCGGCGAGCCCAACGTGCTGTACGGCGTGGACGCGGCGACCGGGCGCCGGTTGTGGGAGCTGCACGTGCCCGGCGGCTCGACGCCGGTGGCTGCCGCCCGCGGCCGGGTGCTGCTCCGTTCCGACGACGGCAACGCCTACGCCGTGGACGCGAGGACCGGGCGGGTGGCGTGGCGGACGGCGGTCGGGTTCGGCGACGACCGGGAACCCCCCGCGTTGGACGGCGCAACCGTCTATCTCGGCGGCTCCTCCGCGATCACGAGCCACCTCTGGGCCCTCGACGTCGACACCGGGAAGGTGCGGTGGCGGCTGGACACCGAGGCGCCGGTCGGGACCCGGCCCCAGGTGCACGGCGAGCTGGTGCTGGCCGGGGACGCGGCCACCTGGGTGTACGCGGTGGACCGGCGCACGGGCCGGCTGCGCGATCGGTACGCCGCCGGCGGCGCCGTGGACCAGCGGCTCACCGTCGACCGAGGCTGGGTGTTCGCCCGCGTGGACGGCAAGGGGCTCGCCGGCATCCCGCTGTAAAGCGTGTCGAACAACCTCGCTGAGGTGGCCGGGCACACCCCGGAGAGGCCGAAGTCCGGCCTGTCCGGCCGGCGCGCTGATACGATCGCGCCGCCCGTTCGGCGGGACCCCGCACTTCCCGGAGCCGGAGGCGACGATGAAGAGCGTCGAGCTCGAGGTCGAGAACAGGGGCAGGCACGTGCTCGACCTGACCGACCGGGCGGCTGCGTTCGCCGCCGAGGCGGGCGGAGACGGGCTGCTGCACGTGTTCGTCCCTCATGCCACGGCCGGCCTGGTCGTGATGGAGACCGGGGCGGGCTCCGAGGAGGACCTCGAGGAGGCGCTCGGCCGGCTGCTGCCCAGGGACGACCGCTACGTCCACCGGCACGGCAGCCGCGGGCACGGCGCCGACCACCTGCTCCCGCTCCTGGCCGGTCCCTCGCTGAGCGTGCCGGTGCAGGACGGCCGGCTCGCCCTCGGCACCTGGCAGCGGATCTGCCTGCTCGATCTCAACGACGACAACCCGAGGCGCCGGGTGCGGCTGTCGTTCCTGGCCGCGTAGCCGGCCGGGGCCGCGGGGTATTCCGGTCTGGGGAGCCGCGTCGCATGGCCGTGCGATACTGCCCCCGCCGCGGGCCGGTCCCGGCCTGGGCGTCGACAGCGCGGAAAGGGGCGCGACGATGACCGCTCCCGAGCAGCACGAGATGATGTTGGAGGAGCGCCAGGCGTCCGGCGCCGAGGCGTGGTGGTGCCCGACCTGCGGCCGGCGCCTGGTCCTGCGCTGGTCCCCCGAGTACGAGAAGCTGGTCCTGTCCAGGGGCGACGAGCACGCCCGCCACGCCGGCGGCACCGGCGGCCTGTCCGTGCGCGGGGTCGTGGCGGCCCCCGCGTAGCAACCGGGCGGGCCTGTCCCGTGCGCGGGGTCGTGGCGGTCGCCGCGTAGTAACCGGGCGGGCCTGTCCCGTGCGCGGGGTCGAGTCCCCTGCGTGGCAACCGGGCGGCCCGGCGCCGCGACCCGGCGGCGCCAGGATGTATCAACGCAAGCCCAATGCAGCTCTGCTCGGGTGCCGCCGCGCTGACCAACCGACTGGGCCCGTCGACCGGCAGCGCGGCCCGGTGGCCGCCGAGCGCCACCGGGGACCAGCGTCCGGCACAGCGCAAGTCGAAAGGAGCTGCGCATTGGCTGACACAGCCTTCGAGGTCCCGGACCCCGATCCCCTGCGCCTGAAGGGGAAGATGGCGGTCGCGATCCTCGATCCCAACGCTCCGGGCACGCCCGTCAACATCCTCGACTCCGACCACGCCTGGGCCGTCAAGGTCGACTGGGAGCTCGACGGGAGCACCGCCCCCTTCCTGGGCGGCACCTTCCACGTCAAGGCGTTCGTCGACGACGTCGACGGGGTCGCCCCTTCGTCCGGCCAGATCGGCGCCAGCGACGTGCCGGTGGGCGCGTTCAACGGGGTGCTGCCGCGCACCTACACCACCACGATGAACATCGCCGCCGGCGCGGTGCAGCCCGGCCTCTACCGGCTCGTCGTGGCCATCACCTACGACAACGGCAACACGCTCAACCTGGCCGCCTTCGCGGAGTCCGGCATCATCCAGGTCTACCAGGACCAGCCGTAGACCCAGCCGCGGGGCTCACCTTCGACCCCTGGCCCCCGCCGGCCCGCCGGCGGGGGCCAGCACGCGTCACGGCACCGGGCGCAACCCGGCGGGCCGGCGAAGCGCCCGGCCAGGCCGTCGAGCGTGGCCTGGCGGCGCGGGACCGTACCATCTGCGCATGACCACCAACCCGATCGAGCTGGCACGCGGCCAACGGTCCGAGTCGCGCGACGAGATGCCCGAGCCCCTCCGCCGGGACGTGGGCCTGCTCGGCCGCCTCCTCGGGCGCGTCCTGGAGGAGGCGGGCGGCCCCGGCCTGCTGGCCGACGTCGAGGCGCTGCGCCGGGCCACGATCACGCTGCGGGCGGCCGGGGACGCCGCCGAGACCCACCGGGACCGCCAGCGCGTGGTCGACCTGGTCGCCGGCTTCGACCTGGCCCGGGCCGAGTCGGTGGCGCGCGCCTTCACGGTCTACTTCCAGCTGGTGAACCTGGCCGAGGAGCGGCAGCGCGTCCGCACCCTGCGCGAGCGCAGCCGGGGAGCCGGCCCGGTGTCGGAGTCGCTCGCGGCCGCGGTCGAGGAGGTCCGCGCCGCCGAGGGCGAGGAGGGGTTGGCGGCGCTGCTCGACCGGCTCGAGGTGGCGCCCGTGCTGACCGCCCACCCGACCGAGGCGCGTCGCCGGGCCGTGGTGGACGCCCTGCTGCGGATCGGCACCCAGGTCGACCGGCTGGACGACCCGCGGCTGTCAGCCTCCGAGCTGGCCGACGTGGAGCGCCGGCTGCTCGAGGAGATCACCATCCTGTGGCGCACCGACCAGCTCCGGCGCGAACGGCCGACCCCGCTCGACGAGGTGCGCACGGTCATGGCGGTGTTCGACCAGTCGTTGTTCCGCCTGGTGCCCACCGTGTACCGGGAGCTGGAACGGGCGCTGGCCGGGGACGCGGCCGGCACCCGCCCGCCAGCCTTCCGACCCTTCCTGCGCTGGGGGAGCTGGGTCGGCGGCGACCGGGACGGCAACCCCAACGTCACCGCCGAGGTGACCAGCGCGGTCATGGCCGTCCAGGCCGAGCACGTCCTGCGCGGCCTCGAGGCGGTGGCGCGCCGCGTCGGCCGCTCCCTCACCGTCGCGGCCGGGTCGACCCCCGCCTCGGCCGAGCTGGCCGCCTCGCTCGCCCGCGACGAGGCCGCCTTCCCGGAGCTGGCCGCCGCCGCCCGCGAGCGCTCGCCGGACGAGCCGCACCGGCGCAAGCTCCTCCTGGTGGCCGAGCGGCTCGCCGCGACCCGGCTCGCGCTCGCCGGGGAGCGCGCCACCGGTGGCTACCCGGACCCCGGCCACCTCCTCGCCGACCTGCGGCGCGTCCAGGGCTCGCTGGCCGCGGCCGGCGCCCGTCGGCTCGCCTTCGGCGAGCTCCAGCACCTCGTCTGGCAGGCGGAGACGTTCGGGTTCCACCTGGCCGCCCTGGAGGTCCGCCAGCACGCGTCGGTGCATGCCGAGGTGCTCGAAGGGCTCCTGCCCGGCTCGAGCAGCGACCCGGCCCTGCTCGACCAGCTCGCCACCGGGGGCTGGCCGGCGGTCAGGCCGGCCGGTTCCCCGGCGGCCGCCGAGACGCTCGCCACCCTGCGGGCGGTCGCCGGGATCCAGGCCCGCTACGGCGCCCACGCGTGCCGGCGCTACGTGGTGAGCTTCAGCCGGTCGGCCGCCGACCTGGTCGCGGTGCGCGCCCTTGCCCGGCTGGCGGTTCCCGACGGGTCGCTCGAGCTCGACGTCGTCCCGCTGTTCGAGTCCCGCGCCGACCTGGAGGCAGCCCCCGCGGTGCTGGACGCCTGGGTCGCGCTGCCGGGGACCTCGGCCTGGCTGGAGGCACGGGGCCGGCGCCTGGAGGTCATGCTCGGCTACTCCGACTCGGCCAAGGACGCCGGCTTCCTCGCCGCCAACCTGGCCCTGTACCAGGCCCAGGCCGCGCTCACGGCCTGGGCGGCGCGGAACCGGGTCGACCTCACCCTGTTCCACGGCCGGGGTGGGGCGCTCGGCCGCGGCGGCGGCCCGGCCAGCCGGGCCGTGCGCGGGCAGGCCCCGGGGTCGGTGGCCGGGCGGTTCAAGGTCACCGAGCAGGGCGAGGTGGTCTTCGCCCGCTACGGCACCCCGGCGATCGGGCGCCGCCACCTCGAGCAGGTGACCAACGCGGTCATGGCCGCCTCGACCCCGCGGGCCGAGGCGGTGCTGCGCGAGCGCGAGGAGCGCTTCGCCCCGGCGGCGGCGCGCATGGCCCGCGCGGCCGAGGCGGCCTACCGGGACCTGGTCGGGCGGGAGGGCTTCGCGGAGTTCTTCGCCAGGGTCAGCCCGGTCGAGGAGCTGAGCGGCCTGCGCATCGGCTCGCGCCCGGCCCGGCGGGACGCCCGGCGCGACCTCGCGTCGCTGCGGGCGATCCCGTGGGCGTTTGCCTGGAGCCAGAACCGCTGCAACCTGCCCGGCTGGTACGGCCTTGGCGCGGGCCTGGACGCGGTCGCCGCCGAGCCGGGCGGCCCCGAGACGCTCGCCGCGATGTACGCCGACTGGCCGTTCTTCACCTCGCTGATCGAGAACGCCGAGATGAGCCTGGCAAAGGCCGACCCGCTGATCGCCGAGCTGTACCTCGCGCTCGGGGAGCGCCCCGACCTGGCCGCCGCGATCCGCGAGGAGTTCTGGCGCACCCGCGCGCTGGTCGCGCGGGTCACCGGCCACGACCGCCTGCTCGGCAACCGGCCGGTCCTGCGCCGCGCGGTCGACCTGCGCAACCCCTACGTCGACGCGCTCTCGTTCATCCAGGTCCGCTTCCTGGCCGAGCTGCGCGCGGGCCCGGCGTCCGGCGAGCGCGACCGGATCGCGGGCTTGGTCCTGCTCACCGTGAACGGCGTGGCGGCCGGGCTGCAGAATACGGGCTGACCGGCACGACAACCCTTGCCCTCCGCCACCTGATCCCACCGCATTTTCCATAGCCCTGCTCGGCAAATATACGTATGAAAACATCGGGAGCGTCCGGAGGCGGGTTTTGTCCCGTCCAGGTGCACGTTCGCACAATGCCCAGTATCCTTGCGATTTGCATTTTCATATCGTTTTGGGCAAAGCTTGGCGTACGCCGACCGGAAGTCTCATCCCCCCGGGCGACCCCCCGTCGCCTGGAGACCGAGGGAGGCGGATGAGCTGCACCGTGTCCTCCCAGGTGCGGAGTCACCCGGCGCCGCACGCCCTTTTCGGTCCGCCGCTTCCCCCGGCGGCGGACCGAAATGGCGGCCACCACAGCGCAAGGCCGACGCAACCTCGAAAGGGAATCAGCAACATGGCGTATGGATCGACGGCGACCGACCGGTCGAACTCGACCACCTGGTCGTAGCGGGCCGGGGCGGGTCCGGCGCCCGGCCGGTGTGACCTCCCGGTACGGTCGCCGGGCCACGAGGCCGCCCGGGCCCGCGGCTCTCCGACTTCCCCTGGAAGAGGCGGCGCGTCACGTGCCGCCTCTTCCTCGTTGCCGGGGGAGTGGGTCCGCGAGCCGGCCCGCCGGTAGCATGCCGGTGAGCGGTCGGGACGAGGAGGTCGGCGATGGCGCAGCTGTGGAAGGGCGAGACCGAGAAGGCGATCCGGAACTTCCCCATCTCCGGCGAGCGCGTCCCCATCCAGGTCATCCACATGCTGGCCCGGGTCAAGGCCGAGGCGGCCCGGGTCAACGCCGGACTGGGCGCGCTCGACGCCGGGCGGGCCGAGCGGATCGCCGCCGCCGCCGAGTCGGTCGCGGGCGGCGGGCACGACGACCAGTTCCCGGTCGACGTGTTCCAGACGGGCTCGGGCACCTCGACCAACATGAACGTCAACGAGGTGGTGGCCAGCCTGGCCGGCGAGGACGTGCATCCCAACGACCACGTCAACATGGGCCAGTCGTCCAACGACACCTTCCCGACCGCCGTGCACCTGGCCGCGCTCCACGCCGCCCGCAACGACCTCGTGCCAGCCCTGCGCACCCTGCAACGATCCCTCGAGCGCAAGGCAGCCGAGCTGGCCGACGTGGTCAAGCCCGGGCGCACCCACCTGATGGACGCCGTCCCGGTCACCCTCGGCCAGGAGTTCGCCGGGTATGCCGCCCAGATCAGCGAGGGCGCCGCCCGGGTCGAGGACACGCTGCCCCGGGTCGGCAAGCTGCCCCTGGGCGGCACGGCCGTCGGCACCGGCCTGAACGCCCATCCGGAGTTCGCCGCCAAGGTCCGCGACCGCGTGGCCGCCGCCTTGGGCCTACCGCTCGCGCCCCCGGCCCACCCGTTCGAGGCCCAGGGTGCCCGTGACGCGCTCGTCGAGCTGAGCGGGGCACTCAAGACGGTCGCGGTCAGCTGCACCAAGATCGCCAACGACATCCGCTGGATGGCGTCGGGCCCCCGGGCCGGGCTGGGCGAGCTGTTCCTGCCCGAGCTGCAGAAGGGCTCCTCGATCATGCCGGGCAAGGTGAACCCGGTCCTGTGCGAGGTCCTGACCCAGGTGTCGGCCCAGGTGATCGGCAACGACGCCGCGATCACCGTCGGCGGGCTGTCCGGGGCCTTCGAGCTCAACGTCTACATCCCGCTCATGGCCCGCAACCTGCTCCAGTCGATCACCTACCTGGCCGCCGCGTGCCGGGAGTTCGCCGCCAAGTGCGTCGACGGCATCGAGGCCAACCGGGAACGCACCCAGGAGCTGGTCGAGTCCACCCTGGTCACCGTGACCGCCCTCAACCCGGTGGTGGGCTACGACGAGGCGGCCGCGATCGCCAAGGAGGCGGCCGCCTCTGGCCGGTCCCTGCGCGAGGTCGCGCTGGCCCGCGGCGTCGACGAGCAGGCCGTGGACAAGGCCCTGGACCTGCGGGCCATGGCCCGGGGAAACGGCTTCGCCGGCTAAGGGGAGGGGGGGAGCCGGACCCCGAAGCCCTTGACGGCGAGCTTGAGCACGACCTGTCCGGGGGCGACCAGGTCGGCGACCCGGGCGGCGGCCAGGCGCTCCAGCTCGGCCTGGACCGCCCTGGTGGTGCGCAGGTAGGTCGCCAGGAAGTACCTGGCCGGGTCGGCGCGCTCCTCGAGGGGGAGGAGCAGCGCCTCCATCCGGCCGATCAGCTCGTTGACGTCCCCGGATCGTCGCATGCCTGCAAGCCTGCCAGCAGAGCAGGCCGGCGTCCAGTCTCCGTCCGGGGGTCGGCACGCGCAGCCGCTCAGGCGCCGACCTTGGCCCTGATCGGCCGCGGCGGCCCTGTTGACGTTCCGCGGGTTGTCGCGCCGCCTGCTACTCGCGGTTGCCGGAGCGGAACCAGGCGGTGGCCGGGTCGGCCCACTCGGTGTGGCGGCGGCGGAATACCTCGCTGGCCTCGACCCCGCGCCAGCCGGCGGGCAGGAACCGCTCGGGCAGGCCAGGATCCAGGAACGGGAACTTCCGCCACTCGTGGACCAGACGGGTCTGGGCGACGAACGCGTCCTCGGGGTGCAGGCCCGGCCGCCAGCAGCCGAACACGTCGGCGAACGCCGCGTAGTGGCGCTCCAGCCGGTCGAGCCCGCCCCAGGCGCTCGCCACCAGCTCCTGCTCCTCGCCGATGCTGCCGTGGCGGGCCACGAACGAGGCGGCCTGGGCCCCGGAGCCGAGGTCCTCGATCGCCAGCAGCGCCTCCCGTTCCCGCTCCAGGTGCGGGGTGATCCACGTCCCCTGGCCCAGGGAGCCGAACCCGGCCCAGGCCAGCCGGGTCCGGATCCGGTGCCGGTCGTCGCGTCGGCCCTCGGGGACGCTGACCATGACCAGCAGCCAGCGGCCGTCCCAGTCGGTGGTGATCCCCTGGAAGCCATAGATGCGCTCCCGGCCCCGGACCAGCAGGTCCCGGGTTGGCGGGGTGAGCGTCCAGCGGGTCCGGCGGCCGACGCGGTCCCGGGCCAGCCACCCCTCGGCGGCGCTCCGGGTGACCGCCTGGCGGGCGGCCGGAGCGCCCACACCGAGGGCGGCCAGCGCGCGCAGCAGCGCCCCGGTCCAGACCGGCTCGCCCAGGTCGAGCACGTACTCCCCGAGGACGGTGAGCAGCAGCGAGCGGGCGGCCGGCTCCCCGACCGACCGCCGCCGCAACAGGGGGTCCGTGGGGCTCGGGCCTGGCTCCCCGGTAGGATCCGGCGGGTCCGGGGATCGCGGGAGGTCCGGGGGGCTCGGCTCGAGCCTTGCCGGAGGGTCCGGGGCCGGCCGCTCGGGCTCACGCATCGGCGGTCCAGACCCGCTGGGGGTCGAGCGACCGGAGGGCGCCGAGCGCCTCGGGGGTGGGCGGCTCGGTCTCGGGCACCGTGTCCGGGCCGGGCTCCGGCCAGGTCCAGGGCGTGGCCGCGACGACCCCGTCCCGGGTCTCCCCGGGATGGACCGAGACGAGCCGGAACGCGCCGCACTCCCCGGTCGCGCGCAGCACCGCCCGGGTGGTGATCAGGGTCACCGACTCGCAGGGCGGCAGGCCGACCCGCTCACGCCAGCCGGGCCCGTCGCCGTAGCCGGGGCTGGTCAGGTGGTCCACCCGATCGACGAAGCGCCTGGGCTCGTGGGCCATGATCACCAGCAGCCGCCGGGCCGCCGAGGCGATGTCGCAGCCGCCGCCGCTGCCGGGCAGCCGCAGGGCGGGGGGTGCGGCGCCCGAGGGCCTGGCCGGGCCGATCCTGGTCGTGTTCAGGTTGGCGTGCCGGTCGATCTGGGCACCGCCGATGAAGCCGGCGTCGACCCGGCCGGCGGCCAGCCACGCCATCACGGTCCGCATCGGCCCCGTCCACAGCGCCCCGTCGAGGTTGGCCGGGTCGCTCATGGTGACCACCGTGCCCGTGGGCGGGGTGTCGCGCGCCACCCCGTTCTCGAACAGCCCCAGCGCGCCGGGCGCGTGGGTGGCCTTGGCGAGCGCGAACGCAAGCAGCGGCAGCCGCATGCCGACGAACACGACGTCGCCGTCGTGGAGCTCCCGGGCCGCGCAGGCGACCATCAGCTCCCGGGTCGTCCAGCGGTCAGGCATCGCCGCCGTCCTCGACAAGGTGCGGGCGGGCTTCGCCGCCGTCCTCGACAAGGTGCGGGCGGGCTTCGCCCTCGGCGAGGTCGGCGGCTTCACCGTGGAGCAGGGCCAGGTAGCCGGCCCGGTCACCGACGCCGAGCACCCAGCGCTCGAGCCACGCCTGGAATCCCTCCTCGGTCGCGCTCGCCTGGGCGTAGGCCCGGTAGGCGGCAGCGTCGTGCCCGCGCACATCCTGCAGCGGGGCCGGGTGGGTCCCGCCCGGCTCGTGCACCACGGCCGTGACCAGGGCGCCGGGCACCAGGGTGTGCCAGGGCGCGGCACGGATCGTGGCGGTGTCGACCAGCTCCTCGGCGACCACCACGACCGCCCGGGCGGCGCCGAGGGCCTCCGGGGTCACGCCGAGGTTGCCCCACGCCTGGGCGTTGCCGTGCCGGTCGGCCCGCTGCACGTGCGCGACGGCCACGTCGGGGGCGACCGCGCGGACCGCGAGCAGCGGCGCGCCGGTGAACGGGCAGACGATCGGCTGGAACCCGTCGTGGTCGGTGGCGATGGCCGAGCCGAGCGCGGTGCGGGTGGGCAGGAACCCGACCCCGGACGCCTGGGCCTGGAGCGCGAGCGAGATCGTGAGGTTGGTGTGCTGCCGGACGGTGAGCGGCCCTGGGCGCCCCTGCTCGACCGCGCGCCGGAAGCAGTAGCCGGAGCCGGTGGTCACGTTGCCGACCCAGGCGGCCTCCACCGTGGCCACGCAGCCGGCCCCGATGAGCTGGTCGAACACGGCGTCGGCGATCGGCCCGACCAGGTGCAGCCCACGCCGGCCCTGGCGGATGACCTCGTGGGTGAAGGCGAACGGGATGGCCGCCTCCAGGGCCAGGCCGCAGGCGAGCCGGGTGCCCGGGGGCACCAGGCGGGCGACCGCCTCGTGCATGGTGACGAGCTTGTCCGCCGGTCCCGGACCCGGGCCCGGCCCTGACCCGTCGGGTCTTGGCCTTGCCCTGTCGGGGCCCGGATCTGACCTGTCGGGTCTTGGCCTTGCCCTGTCGGGGCCCGCATCTGCCCTCTCGGGTCCCGGCCCTGACCCGTCAGGGGGCATCGCGCAGCTTGAAGCGCTGGATCTTGCCGGTGGCGGTCTTGGGCAGCTCGTCCACGAACAGCACCTGGCGTGGGCGCTTGAACGAGGCGAGCCGCTCCCGGCAGAAGTCGACCAGCTCGTCGGCCTTTGGCGCGCGGCCGGGCAGGGCGACCACGAACGCCGCCGGCTCCGGCACCCCGTCGGCGCTGCGCCTGGCCACCACCGCCGCCTCGAGCACGTCGTCGTGCTGGACCAGGGTGGCTTCGACCTCGGCCGGGGAGACCCAGATGCCGCCCGCCTTGATCATGTCGTCGGACCGGCCCGCGTAGGTGAACAGGCCGTCCTCGGTGCAGGCGTACACGTCGCCGGTGCGCAGCCACTCGCCCTGGAAGGTGCGCCGGCTCACCGCGGTGCGGCACCAGTAGCCGGTCGCCACCGACTCCCCGGACACCAGCAGGTGGCCGTTCTCGCCGGGCGCCACGGGAGCGCCCTCGTCGTCGACCAGCCTGGCCTGGTAGCCGGGGACCACCCGGCCGGAGGTGCCCGGGCGGATGTCGCCGGGCCGGTTGGAGATGAAGATGTGCAGCGCCTCGGTGGTGCCGATGCCGTCGAGGATCTCGACGCCGAAGCGGTCGGCGAACCGGTGGTACAGCCCGGCCGGGAGCGGCTCCCCGGCCGAGACGGCCAGCCGCACCGACGCGAACGTGTCAGGGGGCAGCTCGGCCGCGAGCAGGGCCGCGTAGAAGGTGGGCACCGCGAAGAACAGCGTCGGGCGGGCCTCGCGCACCGCCGCGGCCACCCCCTGCGGGGTCGGCCGGGCCGGGTCGAGGATGGTGGTGGCCCCCACCGACAGCGGGAACGTCAGCGAGTTGCCCAGCCCGTAGGCGAAGAACAGCTTGGCCACCGAGTAGCAGCGGTCCTCCGGGGTGATCCCGAGCACCTGCCGGCCGTAGGTCTCGGCGGTGAAGGGCAGGTCGGCGTGGCGGTGCATGGCCGCCTTGGGCCGCCCGGTGGTGCCCGAGGTGTAGAGCCAGAAGGCGGGGGAGTCGGGCCAGGTCGGGTAGGCGGGGGCGGGCGCCCCCGCGCCCGTCACCAGCTCGGCCAGGCGGTGGCGGCGCGTCCCGGCCGGGGTGTCGACCTCGCCGTCGCCGGCCACGACCAGGTCGGTCAGCTCCGCCGAGGCCAGGCCGGCCATCTCGCTCACCGTCGGCGCCAGCGCGGCCGAGGCGACCGCCACCCGGGCGCGCGCGTCGCTGCACTGGAAGGCCAGCTCGGGCCCGGTCAGCATGGTCGAAAGGGGCACCGGCACCGCGCCCAGGCGCAGCGCGCCGAGGAACGCGGCCACGAAGTCGGGCCCGTCCAGCAGCACCAGGGGGACCCGCTCCTCGGGCCGCACCCCGAGCCCGGCCAGCGCGGCCGCGGTGCCGGCGACCCGGCCCGCCAGGTCGGCGTAGGTGAGGCGCTCGCCGCCGCACTCCACCGCGACCCGTCCGCCGTCCCCGGCCTCGACCCGCCGGTCGAGCACCCACTCGCCGGCGTTCAGCCTGTCGGCCATGTGCCCACCACCTCCCGTCGTTCGCGTCCCCGGCCTGCCTGGAGACCGCTGCGCGGTCACCGACCCGGCGCGTCAGCCGCGGCCGTGGAACTTCACGTACTGGTAGTCCACCGGCTTGTCGTGGATGCCGGTGGCCGGGGGGGCGATCCAGTTGGCCATCTTCCCAGGCTCGGTGACCGGGTGCATGAGCGAGGCGACGTACTCCCGGTCGGCGTCGGTCGGCAGCCACTCGCCGACCCGCCGGTCCCACTCCTGCTGGCTCACGGGCCGGCCCTCCGGGGAGATGCGGGTGCCGGCGAACACGCCGACCTGCCGGTTGAAGCCGCGGTGAGGGAGGGTGATCCGGAAGTCGGGCCCGGCCTTGGCGATGATCTTGTTCCAGCTGTTGACCCCGCGCTGGCAGTCCTCGACGTAGTCGTCGCGCAGGCACTCGTTCATCGCGTTGAGGGCGGGCGCCTCGACCAGGCGGATGCGCCCGCCGTCGAGCTCGGGCACCGGGTGGACGGCGTCGAGCAGGCGGTGGTCGTCGTCGCGCCTGGTCTCCTGGAAGCGGCCCTTCAGGCCGGCGGTGAAGTAGCTGGCCGCGTTGCTGGACAGCTCGCTGCCGAACAGGTCCAGCGAGACGCTGAAGTGCAGGTTCACGTACTTCTGGACCAGGGGCAGGTCGATGCCGCCGTGGCGGCGGACGTCGTCGGTCGCACCCGCCTCGCGGGCCAGCTCGCAGGCGCGCTGGATCACGCGGGCGATGCCGGTGGTGCCGATGAACATGTGGTGCGCCTCCTCCCGCAGCATGAACTGCACCGTGCGGGAGAGCGGGTCGAAGGCGCTCTCGGCCAGGGAGGCGAGCTGGTACTTGCCGTCCCGGTCGGTGAAGAAGGTGAACATGAAGAACGACAGCCAGTCGGGGGTCGGCTCGTTGAACGCCCCCAGGATCCGGGGCTTGTCGGCGTCGCCCGAGTTCCGCTCGAGCAGCGCCTCGGCCTCGTCGCGGCCGTCCCGGCCGAAGTAGGCGTCGAGCAGGTAGACCATGGCCCACAGGTGCCTGCCCTCCTCCACGTTGACCTGGAAGATGTTGCGCAGGTCGTACAGGCTGGGGCAGGTGTGGCCGAGGTGGCGCTGCTGCTCGACCGAGGCGGGCTCGGTGTCGCCCTGGACGACGATCAGGCGGCGCAGCGGGTTGCGGAACTCGCCGGGCACCTCCTGCCAGACCGGCTGGCCCTTGAACTCGCCGTGGCTGATGCGGCGGTCGGGGTCGGGGTCGGTGAGGAAGATGCCCCAGCGGTAGTCGGGCAGCTTCACGTACCCCCAGGCCGACTCCCGCTTGATGTCGGTGGAGATGGCGGTGCGCAGGTAGACGTCGTCGCGCTGGAACCCGACCGGTCCCATCTCGTGCCACCACTGCATGTACTTGGGCTGCCACGACTCGAGGGCGCGGAGCAGGCGGCGGTTGTCGGAGAGGCTGACGTTGTTCGGGATCTGCTGCTGGTAGTCGATCCGCGACACTCCGATCACACCCTCCTCGGGTCGAACTTGGGACGCGTGCCCGTGCCGAAGCGGCGCAGCGCCCCCTCCTCGCCGGCCGCGTTGGGGCGCTGGAACACCCAGTTCTGCCAGGCCGACAGGCGGCCGAAGACCTTGGTCTCGATGGTCTCGGGGCCGCCGAAGCGCAGGGAGGCCTCCATGCCGGTGAGCGCGTCCGGGGAGAGGCTGGCCCGCTCCTCGAGCGCGAGGCGGACCTCGTCGGCCCAGTCGACGTCGTCGTAGATGAAGGTGACCAGCCCGAGCGCGTCGGCCTCGGCCGCCTCCAGCGACTCGCCGAGCCGGGCGCTGGCCGCCTCCAGCTCGTCGGGGCGGCCCAGGAAGCGGCTCTCGAGCCGGGACAGCCCGTTGGCCGCCGGCAGGGGACCGAGGTTCATCCCGGTGAGCAACAGGGTCGCCGGAGGCCGCTCGGCCCGGTCGTCCGGCGCGCCCCCTTGTCCCACCGGGGCACCCGTGCCGGGCTCCCCGGACCCCTCCGGCTCGAAGCTGCCTTCCAGCATGAAGGTGCGGTCGGCGGCCAGGGCCAGCTCGAGCAGCGTGCCGGTGAAGCAGCTCCCCGGCTCGACCAGCGCGACCAGGCTCCGGGAGGTGAGGTCGAGGCGCTTGAGCGTCCGCTTGAGGTGCAGGACGACCTCGCGCACGAACCAGTCGCCGGCGTGGGTGAGCAGCGCCTGGTCCACGGCCGCGACCGCGGCCGGGTCGCCCTCGGTGCGCAGCACCCAGGTGCCGAGCTCCAGCTCGTTGAAGCGGAGCAGCAGGATCGCGTCGTCGAGCTCGCGGGCGACCGCCAGCGGCCACCAGGCCGGGCCCGCCGCGTGGATGCCGTCGAGGCCGGCCGGCTGGGGCTCGCGGGGCCCGCGCACGGTGAACGTGGCCAACCCCGCGCCGCGGTCCAGCTCGACGGTGACGTGCGGCCAGGCCAGGCGGTCGCCGGCCAGCTCGCGGTCCAGCGGCGGCAGGGGCACCCCGGCCGCGCCGGCGGGCCGGTCGGAGCGGGCGGCCAGCTCCTCGGCGCGGGCGCGGGCCGCCTCGGCCAGGCGGCTCCGGGGTGCCAGCTCGTCGACCAGCCGCCACTCCACGGCCCGTGCGCCGCGGACGCCGTCGGCGACCGTGCAGACGAAGTCGGCGTGGTCGCGCCGCACCCCGCGCTTGTCCACGATCCGGGTCAGCCCGCCGGTGCCGGGCAGCACGCCGAGCAGCGGCACCTCGGGCAGGGAGACGGCGCTGGCGCCGTCGTCGACGAGCAGGACGTGCTCGCAGGCCAGGGCCAGCTCGTAGCCGCCCCCGGAGGCGGTGCCGTTGACCGCGCACAGCCAGACCTGGCCGGAGTGGGCGCTGGCGTCCTCGATGGCGTTGCGGGTCTCGTTGGTGAACTTGCAGAAGTTGACCTTGAAGGGGTGGGAGGCCTGGGCGAGCATGCGGATGTTGGCCCCGGCGCAGAAGACCCCGTCCTTGCCGCTGGTGAGCACGACCGCGCGAACCTCGGGGTGCTCGAAGCGCAGGCGCTGGACGGCGTCGTGCAGCTCGATGTCGACGCCGAGGTCGTAGGAGTTCAGCTTGAGGGTGTAGCCGGGGTGCAGCCCCCCGTCCTCCTGGGTGTCCAGGGCGAGGGTGGCCACGGGCCCGTCGACGGCGAGGGTCCAGTGGCGGTAGCGGCTGGGATCGGTGTCGAAGGTGACCCTGGGGGCGCCGTCCGGACCGGCGACCGGCGCTGCCGTCTCAGCAAGGCGCATGGCTTGCCTTCTTCCAGCTCGTCGCGTCCCGCTATTGTGCTACATTCACGCGGCTGCCGTAAAGAGACTGTCGTATGTTTCTGCAGTGGTCAGGCGGCTGGTTCTGCGGTGGTCAGGCGGCGCAGGCGCCGGTCGGGACCGGCGCGGTGCGGCTCCTGGCGGCGGCCAGGGTGCTCCGCAGCTCCGTGTTGGTCAGCGCGAACCCCTCCTGGTCGTCGAGCCTGGAGGCCGCGAACACCACGCCGAGGGCCCGGCCGTTCCTGTCCACCACCGGGCCGCCGCTGTCGCCCTTGCGGACCACCGCCCGCAGCACGTAGATCTGCCGCGTCACCAGGGAGCGGGAGTAGATGTCCCGGCCCTTGGCCACCGTCTTCGAGTACACCTGCGCGCCCACGACCTGCTGGCGCCCGCCGCCCGGGTAGCCGATGACCGCGCCCGGCACCGGCGGGGTCGCGTCGGCCAGGGTCAACGGCCGCAGCCTCAGCCCGGGCACCCGCAGCAGGGCCAGGTCCCGCTTGGGATCGAACCAGACGACCCTGGCCGCGAACCGCTGCCCGCCGTTGCTCAGGCGGACGTGGTGGTCGCGGGCGCCGGCGACCACGTGGGCGTTGGTGACGACGTAGTTGCCCGGCACCGGGAAGCCGCTGCCGAACAGCAGGCCGCCGCAGCCCTCGCTCTCGATCCGCAGCGTCACGGCCGAGGCGCGCATGATCCCGGCCGTCCTCGCCGCCGGGGGCGGGTCCCCGGAGGTCTGCGGCGGGCGCAGGCTGGCGAACGCGTCCGGGAACGGCGAGCGGGCCAGGATGCCGCGCAGCTCGGCCAGGGCGCTGGGCGGGCGGGGCGCGTGCCGGTCGATGGTGGTGAGGATCACCGAGTTGGCCACCGCCTTGGACACCTGCGGCACCGAGCCGGACAGCGTCAGGCCCACGAACCAGAGCGCGATGGCGGCCACGGCGGCGGCCACCACCGCCCCGCCCACGGAGTCCAGGTTGGAGGTGAGCTGGCCGGCGAAGGCGTCGCGGGCGACCTTGCCCAGGCGGATCCCGACGGTGTGGCAGACGGCCGCCACCAGGAAGAACACGGCGACGCCGATGAAGATGCGGCGCAGGGAGTCCTCGCTGGAGATCACCAGCCCGACCCGGGTCGCGGCCCAGGCGCCGAGGGCGAGCCCGACGAGCAGCCCGGCGTAGCCGAGCACGACGACGGTGAAGCCCCGCCGCCAGCCGCTCACCGCGGCCAGGATCAGGACGACGCCGAGCAGGACGTCGAGGGGATGCGAGCGTAGGAGCATTGGTGGCGCTGACCTTCGTCGAGGCGTGGCCGTACGGCCACCGACCGGGAGGAGCTGGCGAGCGGGACATAGTGGATCAGAACCGGACCCTCCAAGGCGAGCCTCCCGCTGGCCGGCCGGGGTCCGCCGATGCCTAATCCGGTCCGGTCGCCCTGCCGATTGAGAGGTTGATCGAAACCCCGGCTCGGGAACCGTGAACGAGATGAGCGCATCGGGAGACAACCCGTACCCCCTGCTGTCCCTGGCCGCGGCCCGGGCCCTGTTCCGCGCCCCGCAGGCCGAGGACACCTGCTGGGCCGACGTGCACATGCCGGACGGGACGGTGCGCGCCTGCGGCCGCCCGGAATCGACCTCGCTGGGGCTGTGCGCCGATCACCGCGTCGAGCTGTTCGGCGCCGGGGCGTCGTGACGCCCAGGTCGGGTGGCGGCGTCCGTCCTGCCAGAGCACGAGCTGGCCGGCTCCGGGGCGTCGTGACGCGGGAGGCGTTCACCGGCAGTCCCGCAGGGTGTCCTCGATCCGCTCGCTGAGCTTGCGCACCGAGATGAGCACCGGGTCCCAGACCGGCGCGAAGGGCGGTGCGTAGGACAGGTCCAGGTGGACCATGTCGTCGACGGTCATGCGGTTCCACAGCGCGGTGGCGAACACGTCGATCCGCTTGGCGGCGCCCTCCCGGCCGACGATCTGGGCGCCGAGGAGCCGGCCCGAGCGCCGCTCGGCGATCACCTTGGTCCGGATCGGGGCCGCGCCCGGGAAGTAGCCGGCCCGCGTGGTCGAGTCGACCGACACGGTCTCGTACTCGAGCCCGAGCGGGGCCAGCTCGGCCTCTGACAGACCGGTCCGGGCCACCTCGACCGGCCAGATCTGGGTCACCGCGGTCCCCAGCGCGCCCGGGAAGGTGGCGTACCCGCCGCCCAGGTTGATGCCGCAGACCCGGCCCTGCTTGTTGGCGATCGTGCCCAGGTGGTAGTTGACCGGCGCGCCGGAGACCAGGTGGCGCGTTTCCACGCAGTCGCCGGCCGCCCAGACGCCCTCCTGCGGCGTCTGCATGCGGGGCCCGACCACGATCGCGCCCGTCTGGCCGATGGCGATGCCGGCCCCGCGGGCCAGGCGGGTGGCCGGCCACGTGCCGAGGCCGAGCACGACGAGGTCGGCGGGCAGGGTCCGGGAGGCGGTGCGCACCGCGCGCGCCCGGGTGTCGCCCTCGATCGCCTCGACCTTCTCGTCGGTGAACACCTCCACGCCGGCTTCGCGCAGGGCCTGGCCGACCAGCGCCCCCATGTCCGGGTCGACGCTGTTCATGACCTCGGGGCCCTGCTCGACCAGGGAGGTGGGCACGCCCCGGTAGACCAGCGCCTCGGCCGCTTCGAGCCCGATGTAGCCGCCGCCGATGACGACCGCCCGGGCCGGCTTGGCGTCCACCGCCCGGCGCAGGTCGATGCCGTCCTGGAGGATCGAGAGGCTGTGGACGCCGGGCAGGTCGATGCCGGGCAGCGGGGGCCGGATCGGCTCCGAGCCGGTCGCGATCACCAGCACGTCCCAGGGCTCGTCGAAGGTCCGCCCGCCGGCCAGGTCGCGCACGCGCACCCGCCTTGCCACCAGGTCGATCTCCTCGACCAGGTGGCCGGTGCGGGCGTCGATGTCCTGCCCGGCGAACTGGGCCGGGGTCCGGGCGACCAGCTCCCGCCAGTCGGCGACCACGCCGCCGGCGTAGTAGGGCAGCCCGCAGGCCGAGTACGAGGTGTGCGGCCCGCGCTCGAACGCGACGATCTCGAGGTCGGAGGCGGGCCGGCGCCGGCGCGCCTGCGCGGCCGCGCTCATGCCGGCGGCGTCCCCGCCGATCACGACCATCCGGGTGCGCGCCATGGCCCCGCTCCTTGGGAAGGCTCGACCACTTCTCACCTAGTTTGCCCGATCCCGGTGACGGCGGTGCGTGGGTGAGGCTGAACCCGCCCGGACAGGCTCGGCGCCCCGGGGAGCGGCGCCCCGGGGAGCGGCGCCCCGGTGCGGTAGGGTCGTGGCCACGTCCGACCCCTGTCGTCAAGGAGCCAGGCATGGCCAAGCTGCTCTTCCACTGCACCCACGGCACCGACGACCCGGAGCGCGCCATCGTCCCGTTCATCGCCGCCAGCGTGGCCGCCGCCTCCGGCCAGGAGGCGGTCGTGCTGCTGACCGTCGAGGGCGCATGGCTCTGCAAGCGGGGGTACGCCGACACGGTCCGCCTCGACGGCTACCCGGACCTCGGCCCGCTCATGGCCGACTTCGTGGCCGCCGGGGGGGCGATCTGGGGGTGCAGCGCGTGCACCACCCCCCGCGGCATCACCCCCGAGCAGCTCGTGCCCGGGGCGACCATCGTCGGCGCCGCCGCCATCGTCGAGGCCGTGGCCCAGGGGGCGACCCCGGTGGCGCTGGGCTGACGGCCGGCGCTCCGTCGCCTGGAACGCGCGAGGCTCGCGCCTGGCTGTCCGCCACCGGCCCGCTCTGAGCGCCTACAACTGGGCGGGCTGGCCGACCGGTTGCTCGAGGCACCGGGCCAGCAGGTCGGCGAGCTCCTGGGCGGGCCTGGCCAGGAGCTCGCCCGCCTCGGCGTCCTCAGGACCGAAGAAGGCAAGCACAGCGGTCACCTTCTCCCCGGCGATCACAGGCACCGCCAGCCCCACTCGCAGGCCCGCCTTGCGGGCGGCGGTCGGCCGGCAGAACTCGGGGTCGACGGTGACGTCGGGCACGAGCACGAGCTGCCGCGCGTGCGCGGCCCGGCCAGGCAGGCAGGTGCCCGGCGTGAACGCCAGCGCCTCGGTCGGCGGCCGGAAGTGCCTGGCGCTGGCCTGGTTGCCGTACCAGGCCGGGTGCAGGGCGAGCCCGTCCCCGTCGGGATCGGGCACCCACACCTCGGCGTAGCTCCAACCGGCGCGCTCGCACGCCTCGCGCAGGATGCGGGGAAGGTCGAGGCCATCCAGCGGCCCCGGCAGGCTGGGAGTGGGAGACGGGCGTGGCGGGCGGACCTGTCGGGCCCGGTGGGGTGCGGAATGCATGGCGTCCCCTTATCAGCAGGGCTGACGTCGAAAGACCGGTTCGAAGTTGGGGGACCCTGTGACACGATCGTAGGACACGAACCGTCGGAACGACTAGAGCGCTCTGAATGGTTCTTATCCAACGCTCAGCTGTACAGGCCGGGGATGGGGGATGGGCCGGACCCGGTCCTATCCAGAGGAGCATACGACAGAAATATCCCAACAGACCAGAGCAGACCGAATGCTTTCTTCTGGTCTTGCCGCCGCAGGGAAGGCTGCCGGATTTGCCGCCGCAGGAGAGGCTGCCGGATTTGCCGCCGCAGGGAGGCCGCCGGATTTGCCGCCGCAGGAGAGGCTGCCGGATTTGGCGCCGCACGGGAGGCCGCTGGACTTGCCGCCGCACGGGAGGCCGCTGGACTTGCCGCCTCAGGGGAGGCCGCGCAGGTCCAGGTCGGCGGCGGAGATGGCGGCCCCGCAGCGGGAGCAGGACGACCGCGTGAGCACCCGCCCGCCGCAGCCGGCATGGGTGGCAAGGGCGGAGGAAGGCTCCCCGTAGTGGCGCATACCCCAGGCGGCCAGGCTGGCCAGGACCGGGGCCAGGTCGCGGCCCTTGGCGGTCAGCCGGTAGCCCCGGTCGCCGGGGGCGCGCACGGCGATGCCCTCGTCCTCCAGCAGGCGCAGCCGCTCCGCGAGCAGGTTCGAGGGGATCCCGGGCAGCGCCCGCTCCAGCTCTGCGTAGCGGGCCGGGCCCAGCAGGAGCTCGCGGATGACGAGCAGCGTCCACCGGTCCCCGACCGTCTCGAGGGAGCGGGCGACCGGTCCGGGCAGCGGGTAGCGCTTCGTCACGATCGGCACCGTAGCAGAGGAGCTTTCACCGGCAGAGGAGCTTTCACTAGCAGAGGAGCTTTCACTAGCAGAGGAGCTTTCACTAGCAGAGGAGCTTTCACTAGCAGAGGAGCTTTCACTAGCAGAGGAGCTTTCACTAGCAGAGGAGGTTTCACTTGACTTTCTGAAGCGGTGCCTCGACGCTGCTGGGATGTCGAAGCATGCCGTGACCCCAGCCACCCCCGCCGCCGAGCTCCTGGCCGAGGCGCGGCGCATCCGCGACCGCCACTTCGGGACCAGGGTGACCTACTCGCCCAAGGTCTTCATCCCGCTGACCATGCTCTGCCGCGACCACTGCGGCTACTGCACCTTTGCCAAGCCCCCGGCCCGCCTGGAAGCCGGCCCCTACCTCAGCGTCGAGCAGGTCCTGGAGGTCGCCAGGGCCGGCCGGGCCCACGGCTGCCACGAGGCCCTGTTCACCCTGGGCGAGCGGCCCGAGGAGCGCTACCCGGCGGCCCGGGCCGGGCTGGCCGCCCTCGGCCACGCCTCGACCGTCGACTACCTGGCCGAGGCCTGCCGCCAGGTGGTGGCCGAGACCGGCCTGCTGCCACACGCCAACGCCGGCGCGCTGCACCCGGAGGAGCTGGCCCGGCTCCGGCCGGTCACCGCCAGCCAGGGCATGATGCTCGAGTCGCTGTCCGAGCGGCTGCACGAGCCGGGCGGCCCCCACGCCCGCTGCCGGACCAAGCTGCCCGCCCGCCGGCTGGCCACCCTCGAGGCAGCCGGTGCGCTGGCCGTCCCGTTCACCACCGGGATCCTGGTCGGCATCGGCGAGACCAGGGCCGAGCGGCTCGAGGCGCTGGCCGCGATCGACGCCAGCCACCGGCGCCACGGGCACGTCCAGGAGGTCATCGTCCAGAACTTCCGCCCGAAGCCGGGCACGGCCATGGCCGGCACACCAGCGCCGTCGCTCGACGAGTACCTGTGGACGGTCGCGGCCGCCCGGGTCCTGCTGCACCCCTCGATCCACCTGCAGGCCCCGCCCAACCTGACCGAGGACTTCGGGGTGCTGCTCGAGGCCGGCATCGACGACTGGGGCGGGGTGAGTCCGGTCACCGCCGACCACGTCAACCCGGAGCGGCCCTGGCCCGGCCTTGACCGGCTGCGCGGGGTCACCGAGGCGGCCGGCATGGTGCTCGCCCCCCGCCTCACGGTCTACCCGGAGTTCGCCGCCGACCCGGCCCGCTGGCTCGACCCGGCCATGGCCTTCCCGGTCCTTGACCGCGCCGACGCCGAGTGGCTCGGGCGCGACGACCGCTGGGCGGCCGGCGAGATCGAGCCGCCACCGGTGCTCCTCGAGCCGGCCCCGCTGCTCGTGGAGCCGGCCCCGCTGCTCGTGGAGCCGGCCCCGCTGCTCGTGGAGCCGGCCCCGCTGCTCGTGGAGCCGGCCCCGCTGCTCGTGGAGCCGGCCCCGCTGCTCGTGGAGCCGGCCGGGGCCGGCTCGGGGCGGCCGGGGCGGCGTGGGCGCGGGCGGGTGGCCGAGGTGCTCGACGGCGTCGCGGCCGGGCAGGAGGTCGCCGAGGACGAGATCGTGGCGCTGTTCGCCGCCCGCGGACCGGAGGTCCGGGCCGTCGCCGAGCTGGCCGACGAGCTGCGCCGGCGCGACGCCGGCGAGGTCGTCACCTTCGTGCGCAACCGCAACATCAACTACACCAACGTCTGCACCTTCCGGTGCCGGTTCTGCGCCTTCTCCAAGGGCCCCCTCAGCCTGAACCTGCGCGGTGCGCCCTACCTGCTCGGCCTGGACGAGATCGCCGGCCGGGTGGTCGAGGCCGAGGCGCTCGGGGCCACCGAGGTCACCCTGCAGGGCGGCATCCACCCCAGCTTCGACGGCGACTACTACGTGGAGGTGGCCAGGGCGGTCCATGAGGCCGCGCCGCGCATCCACATCCACGGGTTCACCGCCCTCGAGGTCCACGAGGGCGCCCGCCGGCTCGGCGAGCCCCTGCGCGACTACCTCCTGCGCCTCAAGGCGGCCGGCCTGGCCACGCTGCCCGGGACCGCCGCGGAGATCCTCGACGACGAGGTCCGCGCGGTCATCTGTCCCGACAAGGTGAACACCGAAGAGTGGCTCGAGGTGCACCGCACCGCCCACTCGGTCGGGCTGCGCTCCAACATCACCATCATGTTCGGCCACGTCGAGCAGCCCAGGAGCTGGGCCAGGCACATGGTCCGGACCCGGGCCCTGCAGGACGAGACCGGCGGGTTCACCGAGTTCGTGCCCCTGCCCTTCGTCCACATGGCCGCGCCCATCTACCGCAAGCGGCTGTCCCGGCCCGGCCCGACGTTCCGCGAGGCGCTCCTGATGCACGCGGTCGCCCGCATCGCCTATGCCGGCCACATCCCCAACATCCAGGTCTCCTGGGTGAAGATGGGGCCCGACGGGGTAGGCCAGGCGCTCCTGGCCGGGGTCAACGACCTCGGTGGCACGCTGATGGACGAGAACATCAGCCGGGCCGCCGGTGCCAGCCACGGCCAGATGATGGAGGCCGAGGACTTCGCCCGTATCGTCGAGCCGCTCGGCCGGCGCCTCGAGCAGCGCACCACCACCTACGGCCGCGTCCGGGCCGAGCCAGGGCCGATCGCGGCGGCCTGACCAGCCGGGAACCCGCGCCGCCCGCCCTCCTTCGTGCCGACCGGCACCCGAGGATCTCGCCCGGCTACCGGTGGATCAGCACCTTGGTGCCCACCGGCACCCGAGGATAGAGGTCCTCGGCGTCCCACAGTCGCATCCGGATGCAGCCGTGGGAGGCGTAGGTCCCGATCGACCAGGTCGAGTAGGTGCCGTGGATGAGGATGCCGGAGGCGTTCAGGGCCAGCGCCCTGGTCCCGAGCGGGTTGCCCGGGCCGGGCGGGATGACCAGCGGCAGGTCCGCGCCCCAGCCGTCCGGGGCCGGGTTGTGCCAGGTCGGGTTGACCAGCTTCCGCATGACCTGCCAGGTGCCGCCCGGGGTGGAGAAGCCGCGCATGGCCGTGGCGACCCCGTAGGTCTTCACGACCTTGGTCCCTTTGAACAGCCTGAGCCGGTTGCTGGACTTGTCGATGACGATCGTCGTGCCGAGCTGGTCGTCGGTCACCTTCGGCGCCACCGGCGACAGCGCCAGCCGCGCCTCCGTGCGGCCCGCCTCGCCGAGCACCTTGAGCAGGCCCTTGGTGCCGGCCTGGACGTCGAGGGCACGGCCGGTGCGGGCGCGCTCGATCACGGGCTTGCCGTCCACCAGCTCGATGCGCGCGTCGACCGGCGCGGCCGCGACGCGCCGGGCGATCCGGCGCACGAAGGCGGTCACGCGCTGGTCGTCGGTGGTGGTGTCGAGGTCGACCGGCATGGTGACCGGCCGCTTGACGACCCTGTGCCAGACGCGGCCGAAGAACGAGAGCCGCGGGCCGGCCAGCGCCTCGCTGACGGCCTGGTCGATCGCCGCGCCCCGGCCCACCCCGGCCGGGGTCATGCGGAACTGCTTGTCGCCGACCAGGACCATGATCGGGCGGTGCAGGGACATGGCGGCGTGGCCGTTCACGGCCCTGACGGCCTCGGCCCGGGTCATCCCGCCGACGTCCACCCCGCCGATCCTCACCCCGGCCAGGATCGTGTCGGACGGGCCCCCGGCGCCGGCAGCCGCCGCCACCGTGCCGATCGCGAGCAGCAGCACGGCCAGTGCGACCGCCGCGGCCGCCCGCTGCCAGCCCGACAGTGGCAGCTTCCCGATCAGCCCGCTCATGCGTCTCCTGCCTCTGAGGTCGTGCCTCACCCCGACCGGCGTGTGGGACGAGGGTTGAACCGGCGTTCTGCTCGGCACGAATGTCGGCCCCGGGCCTTCCGACCTGTAGCTCGACCCGTCGAGTGGCTACGGTTCTAGGTCAAAGCGGGCAGCTTGGCAACTTGCTCCCGGCGTTTTTCGGCGATTCGTTACGCCGCCGTGTCCGAGCCGGTCAACCGCGGGCCGGCTCGGCCCCGACGACCCTTGTCAGCCGGTCGAGCATGACCGCTGCCGCCCTGGCCTTGCGACCGGCCGCATCTGGCGCTCCGCTGCCGCCCCGGCCTTGCGCCGGCCGCGTCTGGCGCCTTGCGCCGGCCGCGTCTGGGGCCTCGCGACCGGCCGCGTCTGGCGCCTCCCTCTCGCACGCACGGCTCCGGACGCGTCCGCCCACATCTGCGGCACCATGGCAGCGCCACCGGGGAGGACCGCACGGGCAGGGAGGTGAGGGCGGTGACGCCGGTCGAGGCGCTGCGGCGCATCGCGTTCCTGCTCGAGCGTGCGCTCGAGCCCACCTACCGGGTACGGGCGTTCCGGCGCGCCGCCGCCACGGTCGAGGGGATCGAGCCCGACGAGCTGGCCCGGCTCGCGGCCGGTCCCGGCCTGCGGGCCCTGCCCGGCATCGGCGAGGTGACCGAGCGGGTGATCCGCGAGGCCCTCGCCGGCGAGGTGCCCGTGTACCTCCGCCGGCTGGAGGCGACCGGGGGCCGCCCGGTGGCCGAGGGCGCCGCGGAGCTGCGCGCCGCCCTGCGGGGCGACTGCCACACCCACTCGACCTGGAGCGACGGGGGGAGCCCGGTGGCCGAGATGGCCGCCACCGCCCGGGACCTCGGCCACGAGTACCTGGTCGTCACCGACCATTCGCCCCGGCTCACGGTGGCTGGCGGCCTCAGCCCCGAGCGGCTCCGGGCCCAGCTCGACGAGGTGGCAGCGCTCAACCAGCGGCTCGCCGAACAGGCGGCGGCTCGGCCTGCTCCACCGTTCCGGGTCCTCACCGGCATCGAGGTCGACATCCTCGAGGACGGCTCGCTCGACCAGGAGGACGAGCTGCTCGCCCGGCTGGACCTGGTGGTCGCCAGCGTCCACTCCAAGCTGCGGATGGAGGCGCCCGACATGACCCGGCGGATGGCCACCGCGGTCGCCAACCCGCACACCGACGTCCTCGGCCACTGCACCGGGCGGATCCTGACCGGCAAGCGGGGCCGCCCCGAGTCGGCGTTCGACCCCGAGCTGGTGTTCGCCGCCTGCGCCGAGTTCGGCACCGCGGTCGAGGTCAACTCGCGGCCCGAGCGCCAGGACCCGCCCAAGCGGCTGCTGCGCCTCGCCGTCGAGGCTGGCTGCCGCTTCGCCATCGACACCGACGCCCACGCCCCCGGCCAGCTCGACTGGCTGATCCTCGGCTGCGAGCGCGCGTTCGCCTGCGGCGTCACCGCCGACCGGGTCGTCAACGCCTGGGACGCCGCCGAGCTGCTCGCCTGGACGTCGGCGGCACCTGGCTGAGCCGCCGGTCGCCGAGAGCCGGCGCCGGGGGGCAAGCAGCCGGCCGAACAGCCCAGGTCCTACAAAATGCTATTCCGCTCCCTGAAGTCGGCGAATTTGGTTTGTCCACGCATGCTGGAGCAGACTCTTCCCTAGTCGCTTGGCTGCCACGGGCTGCTTGCGCCTCGTCTGCCTGCGATTTCGATCGCTCTTCCACGAGAAGGTGGAGCAATGGCCGAGGTCACCAAGATCGAGCTCCGGTCCGACTACACGAGGTGCTCGCTGTGCGGTGCGCTGCTGCCCTTCAGCCTCGTGATCACGGCCTGGGTGACGCCGATGCCGCGCTGCCCGCGGTGCCAGCCCGCGGAGGAGAGCTACCGGCACTACGTGAAGTGACGCTCCGGGCCCGCCTCCCGGTCCTGCCCTGAGCGGCCGCTCCCCGCTCGTCGGGTGCGTCGGCGACCTGATGGTCGACGTCTGCGTGACCGCGCCCGCGCTGGCCCGGCGGGTGCCGGTCGCCGTGGTCAAGCTCGGCCCGCGCGGGGTCCTGGTGGCGGCCGGGGACCGCCTGCGTGCCCTGGATGCCGTGTCCGTCCGGGCTGTCGACCTCACCGGTGCCGGGGACGCGCTGGCCGCCGGCTACCTGGTCGCGCGGGCCGGCGGCGCCGACCCGGTGGAGGCGGCCCGCGCCGGCGTCCTGCTCGCCGCCCGCGCGGTCGCCGCCGAGGGCGCCTGGCCGCCCGCCGACCCGCCGCCGGTGAACCGCTAGCGGGTCCTCCCGCCGGTAGAGGCATCTGCCCGGCCAGCCATGGACGTGCCTGGCCATGAAGCGCATCATGGCGGCATGCACAGGGTGTCCTCACCCTCCTCGCCTCGGTCTGCCGCTGAGCCGGTCAGTAGAATCCGCTGCGGCCGACACCGGATGGCACACCATCGCAGGAGACCTCAGGAGACGATGCATGCCTGACCACGACATCGCGGTCGTCGGAGCCTCGGCCGGCGGGGGCGAGCTGTAGCCCATGGCCGAGGCGCGCAGCGGCAACCGGCTGGCCGGCGAGACCAGTCCCTACCTGCTCCAGCACGCCGGCAACCCGGTCGACTGGTACCCCTGGGGCGAGGAGGCGCTGGGGCGGGCGCGCCGCGAGGACAAGCCGATCCTGCTGTCCATCGGCTACGCGGCCTGCCACTGGTGCCACGTCATGGCCCACGAGTCCTTCGAGGACCCGGAGACCGCCGCAGTCATGAACGAGCACTTCGTGCCGGTCAAGGTGGACCGCGAGGAGCGGCCCGACCTGGACGGGATCTACATGGACGCGGTCCAGGCCATGACCGGCCAGGGCGGCTGGCCGATGACGGTGTTCCTCACCCCGGACGGCGGCCCGTTCTTCGCCGGCACCTACTTCCCCAGGACCGACCGGCACGGCCTGCCCGGCTTCCGCAAGGTGCTGCTCGCGGTGGCCGAGGCCTGGCGGGAGCGGCGCGAGGACGCCCGCCGCCAGGGCGAGGCGGTGGTCGGCCACATCGCCGCGCAGTCGGTCGCCCTGGAGCCGGCGGCCGCGCCCCTCTCCGAGGACCTGCTGCGCCAGGCGTTCGACGGCCTGCGGCGGGTGTTCGACCCGAGGTGGGGCGGGTTCGGCCCGGCGCCCAAGTTCCCCCAGCCGATGACGCTGGAGTTCGCCCTGCGTGCCTCGCTGCGAGGCTGGGAGGGCGCCCTCGAGATGGTCGAGCTGACCCTGAACCGCATGGCCCTCGGAGGGGTGTACGACCAGCTCGGCGGGGGCTTCCACCGCTACTCGACCGACGGCCGCTGGCTGGTGCCGCACTTCGAGAAGATGCTGTACGACAACGCCCAGCTGATGCGGGTCTACACGCACGCCTGGCAGGTGACCGGCTGGCCCCGCTACCGGCGCATCGCCCGCGAGACCGCCGGGTACCTGCTGCGCGAGCTGCGCCACGCCGAGGGCGGCTTCTTCTCGTCCCAGGACGCCGACTCCGAGGGCGTCGAGGGGAAGTTCTTCGTCTGGTCCTACGACGAGCTGGTCGGCCACGCCGGCGAGGTGGTCGCCGACCTGTACGGCGCCACCCCGGAGGGGAACTGGGAGGGCACCAACGTCCTGTGGATGCCGGAGGCGGCCGAGAAGGTGGCGATGCGCCACGGCCTCGACCTCGGGGCGCTGGAGCAGCGGTGGGCGGACGGCCGCCGCCGCCTGTCCGAGGCCCGCGAGGCCCGCGTCCACCCGGCAACCGACGACAAGGTGCTGGCCGCCTGGAACGGGCTCGCGGTGTCCGCGCTGGCCGAGGCGGGGCGCGCCTTCGACGAGCCCTCCCTGGTCGAGGCGGCCGTGGCCGCGGCCGAGTTCGTCCTCGGCAGGCTGCGCGGGCCAGGTGGCCGCCTGCTGCGCGCCTGGCGCGACGGCCGCACAGGCGGGCCCGGCTACCTCGACGACTACGCCTGCATGGCCGAGGCCTGCCTGACCCTGTGGGAGACCACCTTCGAGCTGCGCTGGCTCACCGAGGCGCGCCGGCTCGCGGACGAGATCCTCGAGCTGTTCGCCGACCCCGGGCGGGGCGGCTTCTACCAGACCGGGTCGGACGCTGAGCGGCTCGTGCTCCGGCCCCGCGAGCTGTTCGACAACGCGGTGCCCGCCGGGTCGTCGGTCGCCGCCGACGTGCTCCAGCGCCTGGCCCGCCTCACCGGCGAGACGGCCTACGACGAGGCGGCCGCGGGCGCGCTCCGGCTCGTCCAGGACGTGGTGCCGCGGGCGCCGACCGGCTTCGGCTACGCCCTCTCGGCCGCCGACTTCGCCCTGTCCCGGGTGCGCGAGGTCGCGATCGTGGGCGACCCGGCCGCGCTGGGCACCCGCGCCCTGCTCGACCGGGTGCGGGGCCGCTACCAGCCAAACCAGGTGCTCGCCCTGGCCGCCCCGGGCGACCGGGAGGCGGCCGCCCGGGTGCCGCTGCTCGCCGACCGCCCCATGGTCGACGGCCGCGCCACCGCCTACGTCTGCGAGCACTTCGTGTGCAAGCGCCCGGTGACCGACCCGGACGAGCTGTCGGCGCTGCTGGAGTGACTACGCCGCCAGCTCGGCCAGTACCCGGAGCTGCTCAAGCCGGTCATCCAGGGTGCCCATGACCGGGGCGACGATCACGGTGCCGACGCCCGCCTCCCGGAACGCGGCCAGGCGCTCGCGCACCGCGCCGGCCGGGCCGCAGAGCGAGACGAGGTCGATCAGCTCCTCGGGCAGCGCCGCCATCGCCTCGCCCTGCCGTCCCGCCAGGTAGAGCTCCTGCACCTTGGCGGCCGCCTCCTCGAAGCCGTAGCGGCGGACGAGCTGGTTGTAGAAGTTCTGCTCGCGCGAGCCCATGCCGCCGACGTAGAGGGCGAGCATGAAGCGCATGGCGTCCCGGGCCGCCTCCACGTCGTCGGACACCTGCGTGCTGACCATGGGGGCGATGTCGACCTCGTCGAGGCTGCGGCCCGCCCGGGCCGCGCCCGCCTCCAGATGGGGCCGGAACTCACCCATGTGCTCGGGCGACAGCATGAACGGCATCCAGCCGTCGGCGATCTCGGCAGCCAGCGCGGTGTTCTTCGGGCCGATGCTGGCCAGGTAGATCGGGAGCCGCTGCTGGGCCGGGCCGATGGTGAGCTTGAGCGCCTTGCCCGGGCCGCCGGGCAGGGGCAGGTCGTAGGTGTCGCCGTGGTACTCGACCCGCTTGCGCGCGAGCGCCATCCGCACGACGGCCACGTAGTCGCGGGTTCGCGCGAGCGGCTGGGCGTAGCGCTGGCCGTGCCATCCCTCGGCGACCTGGGGGCCGGACAGGCCGAGCCCGAGCCGGAAGCGCCCACCGGAGAGCTGGTCCAGGGTTGCCGCGGTCATCGCGGTCATGGCCGGGCTGCGCGCGGGGAGCTGGAAGATGGCCGAGCCGATGCCGATCGTGCTGGTCTGCGCGGCGAGCCAGGCGAGCACGGTGGCCGCGTCCGAGCCGTACGCCTCCGACGCCCACACCGAGTCGTAGCCGAGCCGCTCGGCCTCCTGGCTCATGCGGAGCTGGTCGGCCGCGGTGACCCCGAGGCCCCAGTACCCGACGCTCAGCCCAAGCCGCATGCTGCCTCCTCGATCGACCCCGGTGGTCGAGAGCCTGGCGCAGACCCGGGGCGGGCGCAAGCGCCGAGGGACCCAGTCCCGCAGCGCCGGCACCGAGGGGTGGCCGCGTTCCCCTTCACGCATGGCCGGGGCGCGCACACGGGTTGAGAGCGCCCCAGCATCTGCTGGGTGCCCGATCGGGTGCGAGGCCGTCCTGCCCGCCCGAGACTGCCCTGATCGGCACATCACGCGAAGATGTAACATCCCTGGGCGGCCTGTCGCTCTTTGTCTTGGATGCGGCGAAGCCGCGAAAAAGCGGGGGGTGCGCCTTGTGCCCTTCGTGTCGGTCCCAGGGAGGGATGCCCATGCTCGTGGCACGACGAACCCGGCTGCTGGTGATCGCCATGGCGCTCACCCTGCTCGGGGGGGCGCTGTGGCTGTCAGGCCGCGCCGCCGCCGCCCCCAACCCACCAGGCAACAACGG
>Ga0210378_10000010_pt1 | contig 127062 bp, 112 predicted proteins | sample PLM1_60_b1redo_FD_155465 | JGI IMG/M metagenome (GOLD analysis project Ga0210378, IMG submission 155465) | Groundwater sediment microbial communities from an aquifer in East River, Colorado, USA - PLM1_60_b1 redo | ecosystem: Environmental > Terrestrial > Soil > Riparian zone | place: USA... | reverse complement strand
GACGGGGCCGTGGCGTCTGTGTCTGGTGTGACGGACGGGGCCGTGGCGTCTGTGTCTGGTGTGACGGACGGGGCCGTGGCGTCTGTGTGGCGCCGACGTTACGACCGTCCCGCTCCGCGGGAAAGAACACCTTCCCGCATGGAGGAACGGGAGGTATGGTCGGCGGACCATGACGGACACGCGACCGCAACCCGGAAGCCCGGAGCAGATGCGCCAGGCGATGGCGGACTTCGTGACCGCGGTGCACGAGGCCTACCTCGCCCAGGCCCGGCTCCTGCCGCCCGCCGAGCGGGCGCGGCTTCCCCTGCTGCGCGCGGGGCGGCTGACCGTGGCCGCGGCCGGGGCGCGCAACCTGCACGTGCTGGCCACGTCGGAGGAGCTGCCGGCGCCCGTCGGGCAGGAGGTCGAGGTCAGCGGCGAGGCCGAGGGGCTGGCCTGGGACCTGCGCTTCTTCGACCCGGTCGTGCTGCCGCCGCTCGGCCTGGTCGACGAGTCGGCCGGGGCCGCGCCGGAGGAGGTGCGGCGCATCCTCGGGCTGCGGACCTACCTCTACCACCTGGTCGTGCAGCCCGGCTCGCAGCTCACGCCCCACCACGCGACCCACGCCGGCGCGGGGCTGGCCAACGCCCACGCGACCGCCGCGCGCGAGCTCGAGGCGATCCGCGCCCACGCGCCCGGCCGCGAGGAGCTGGTGGACGAGCTGGCCGGGGCGACGATCGCCGGTCTGGTCCGGGCGCAGGCGCTGTTGGCCCGCGCCATCGCCCCGGGCGACAAGGCGGTCGAGGCGGCCGCCGTCGAGCCCGGGACGCTGCGGGCGGCGCTGCTGCGCGCGCTGGGCGGGAAGGCGCGACGATGACGGCGCCGGGCGGGCGGGAACGAGCGACGACGACGGCGCCGGGCGGGCGGGAACGAGCGACGACGACGGCGCCGGGCGGGCGCGAAGGCGCGACGGCGACGGCGCCGGGCGGGCGCGACGGGTCCAGGCTGTCGTCGGTCCAGAACGCGGCGCGGCTGCTCAAGGAGTTCGGCTCCGGCGAGCGGGAGCTGGGCGTGAGCGAGCTGTCCCGCCGGCTCGGGTTGGGCAAGTCGACCGTGCACCGGTTGCTCGCGACGCTCACCGACGAGCGCATCCTGGAGCACGACCCCGCCCGGGGGACCTACCGGCTGGGTCTGGTCATCTACGAGCTCGGCGCGCGCGTGTCGGTGCACCGGGTGCTCCACGACGCCGCGACGCCGATCCTCGAGGCGCTGCGCAACGCGACCAAGGAGACGGTCCAGATCGCCGTGCTCGACAGCCGCGAGGTGGTCTACGTCGAGCGCCTGGAGAGCCCCCACACCCTGCGCCTGTTCGGCAGGATCGGGCACCGCAACTCGGCGCACTGCACCAGCAACGGCAAGGTGCTGCTCGCCTACCTGCCCGAAGACCGGCGCGAGGCGCTGCTCAAGGGCTGGCGGCCGGAGCGCAGGACCGCCTACACGATCTGGCAGTGCCCGAAGCTGCGGGAGGAGCTGGAGCGCGTGCGCGCCCGCGGCTGGGCGACCAACATCAGCGAGAGCGAGGTCGGCGTGGCCAGCGTGGCGGCACCCATCCGCAACGCCCGCGGCGAGGTGATCGCCTCGGTGAGCGTCGCCGGGCCGGTCCTGCGGCTGGACGGCGAGTCGCTGCGCCGGTTCTTCTGCTCCTCCGTCGTCCAGGCCGCCGACGCCATCTCCGCGCGGCTCGGCTACCGGCCCGGCGCCGTCGCGGGAGGTGCCCCATGACCGCCGTCGAGGAGCTGGCCCGGGCGCTGCACCGGGCGCGGCGCGACCGGGTCGCGATCCCGCCGCCGACCGACGCCTGGCCGGACATGACCGCGGCCGACGCCTACGCGGTCCAGCAGCATCTGGTCGGGCTGCTGCAGGCCGACGGGGAGGGCGAGGTGGTCGGCTACAAGCTCGGCCTGACCAGCCGTCCCATGCAGGAGCTGCTCGGCGTCGACCAGCCGGACTACGGACCCGTGCTCGCCGCGCACGTCCGTCCCGCCGGGGCGCGGATCGACGTCGGCCGGCTGATCCAGCCGAAGGTCGAGGCGGAGATCGCGATCGTCCTGCGCGAGCCGCTGTCCGGGCCGCACTGCACGGCGCTGGACGCACGCCGGGCGGCGGCCGGCGCGGTCGCGGCGATCGAGATCGTCGACTCGCGGGTGGAGAACTGGCGCATCCGGCTCGCCGACACCGTCGCCGACCTCGCCTCCAGCGGCGCCATCGCGCTGTCCAGCCGGCTGGCGCCGCTGGAGGGCCTCGACCCTCGCCTGATCGGCATGGTGTTCACCCGCAACGGCGAGCTGGTGGCCACCGGCGCCGGCGCGGCGGCGCTGGGCGACCCGCTGCACGCCGTCGCCTGGCTCGCCAACACGCTGCACCCGCTCGGGGCGACCCTGGCGGCCGGGCACGTGGTGATGACCGGCGCCCTGCACGCCGCCGTCCCGCTCGGCGAGGGCGACGTGTTCCGGGCCGAGTTCGACCGGCTCGGTCCGGTCTCGGTCGTCGCCGTGCGAGAAGGGAGCTGAACCGTGACGCTGTCCTGCGTCGTCATCGGGTCCGGGAACATCGGGACCGACCTCATGCACAAGCTGCTGCGCTCCCCGACGCTGCGCCTGCGCGCCCTCGTCGGCATCGACCCGGGCTCCGACGGGCTTGCCAGGGCGCGGGCGCTGGGGGTCGAAGCCGAGGACCTGGTGCGGCCGCTGCGCCCGGCGATGGGCGTGATCGACCGGGCCGGGCTGCTGCTCGGCTACGCCGGCGTCTACGGCTCGTTCCTGCTGCACGCGCAGCGGGCGGCGGAGCGCTTCGGCGTCGACGTCGGCGACATCCTGCTGGAGCTGGGACGGCGCAAGGTCGTCGGGGGCCAGGAGGACATGATCCTCGACGTCGCGCTCGAGCTGGCCCGCGGGCCCGCCGAACCGCCGCTGGCGGAGGGGTCCAGGCAACCCCGAGGGGGCGCCCGGGTGGATCAAGAGGTGCGCACGTGAGCCCGCCTCCCGTGGACGTCGAGGCGCTGGCCCAGCGTCTCGCCAAGCGCCGGCTGGAGCGCGTGGCGGGTCAGGGCCTCACCGTCGACCACCCGGGCCTGGACCTCGACGCCGCGTACGGCGTGCAGGAGGCCGGCGTCCGGCTCCTGACCGGCGCGGGCGAGCGCCTGATCGGCTACAAGCTCGGCCTGACGAGTCGGGCGAAGCAGCGGCAGATGCACGTCGACGAGCCGCTGTACGGAGCGCTGACCGACGCGATGCCGCTGGACGTCGGCGAGCCGCTGGCCGCAGCCGAGCACCTCCAGCCGCGGGTCGAGCCAGAGATCGCCTTCCTCATCGGCGCCGGTCTGGCCGGCGAGCGGGTCGGGGCGGCGCAGGTCCTGGCGGCGACCGCGGCGGTGACGCCGGCGCTGGACGTGCTCGACTCGCGCTACGCCGGCTACGCGTTCACCCTGGCCGACGTCGTCGCCGACAACGCCTCGGCCGCGCGCCTGGTGCTCGCCGGGGTGCGCCATCCCGTCGACCGCCTGGACCTACGGCTCGTCGGCTGCCTGCTCGAGGTCAACGGCAGGCTGGTCGCGACCGCCGCCGGCGCGGCCGCACTCGGCCACCCGGCGGGCGCCGTCGCCTGGCTGGTTCGCGCGCTGGCGCGCCGCGGCCGCGGCCTCACCGCGGGCGACATCGTGCTCTCGGGCGCGCTGACCGAGGCTGTGGCGGTTGCACCAGGCGATGTCATCCTCGCCAGCTTCGACCGGATCGGTACTGTCGAGTTACCCGTGCGCTGAGGCGCCCGAGGAGGTCCCCATGCCCTTCGTCCGCATCGACCTCGTCCGCGGCCGCGACAAGGCGGTGCTCATGCGGCTGGTCGAGGAGGTGTCGCGAACCGTGGCGCGGACCCTCGACACGCCGATCGACCGGGTGCGTGTGCTCGTCTCGGAGGTCGACCCCGATCTCTGGGGCATCGGGGGCGTCCCGTACTCCGTCGCCCGAGGCTCGTCGTCGTCCCAGGAGGGGAGCCAGCCATGACCCATGTCCGGCACTTCATCGGCGGGGAGTTCGTCGAATCGCTGTCCGGACGCACGTTCGACTCCGTCTCCCCGATAGACAACACCGTGTGTGCCACGGTGGCCGACGGCGCCGTCGAGGATGCCGACCGAGCCGTCGAGGCGGCCCGCCAGGCCTTCGACGCCGGGCCGTGGCCACGGATGACGCCCGCCGAGCGTGGCAGGGTGCTGCACCGCGTGGCCGACGGCATCGAGGCGCGGCTGGACGAGCTCGCGGAGTGGGAGACCCGCGACATGGGCAAGCCGCTGACCGAGGCGCGCACCAAGGACGTGCCCCGTGCCGCCTACAACTTCCGCTTCTTCGCCGACTACGCCGTCCAGGCCCACGACACGGCGCTCCATGCCCCGGGCGGCATGTTCACCTACACCGTGCGAGAGCCCGCGGGCGTGGCCGCGCTGATCTCCCCGTGGAACTTCCCCCTCATGCTCGCGACCTGGAAGGTGGCTCCGGCGCTCGCATTCGGCTGCACCGCCGTGCTCAAGCCGGCCGAGCAGAGCCCTGTGACCGCGTCCGTCCTGGCCGAGATCTGCGCCGGGGCCGGCGTGCCGGAGGGCGTGCTCAACGTCGTGCAGGGCTTCGGGCCAGATGCCGCCGGCGAGCGGCTCACCACGCACCCGGGCGTCGATCTCGTGTCGTTCACCGGGGAGAGCGCGACCGGCAGGGCGATCATGGCCAACGCCGCGCCCACCCTGAAGAAGCTGTCGTTCGAGCTCGGCGGCAAGAGCCCCAACATCGTGTTCGCCGACGCCGACCTGGACCGCGCCGTCGCCGTCTCGATCGACGCGAGCTTCCGCAACCAGGGCGAGGTCTGCCTGGCCGGGAGCCGGCTCCTGATCCAGCGGCCGGTGTACGAGGAGTTCCTCGCACGCTTCGTCGCGCATGCCGAGGCGCTGGCCGTCGGCAACCCGCTCGACCCCGCGACCCGCATCGGCCCGGTCGTGTCCGTGGAGCACCTCGGCAAGGTCACCTCCTACATCGAGCTCGGCCAGCAGGAGGGCGCGAAGCTGCTCACCGGCGGAAGCCGCGTCACCGACGGAGCGCTCGCCTGCGGGAACTACCTCGCTCCGACCGTGTTCGCCGACGTGGACAACTCGTGGCGGGTGTCGCAGGAGGAGATCTTCGGTCCCGTCCAGGTGTGCATGCCCTTCGACACCGAGCAGGAGGCGGTCACCCTGGCCAACGCGAGCCCGTACGGGTTGGCGGCCATGGTGTGGACGCAGGACCTGGACACCGCCCACCGGGTCGCGGGAGCCGTTCGCGCCGGGACCGTCTGGGTGAACTGCTTCTTCCTGCGCGACCTGCGTGCGCCGTTTGGCGGCATGAAGAACTCGGGCATCGGCCGCGAGGGCGGCCCGTACAGCGAGGAGCTGTTCACCGAGGCGAAAGCGGTCGTGACCCAGCATGTCCCCTGAGCCAGGCGCGGCCGACCACACCGCGCACCAGCCGACCGAGGCGGGCCGCTGAGGCCGTAAGGGCTCGAATTTGACGTCGTCCGCTGCCTCCAGGGTGTCCTGCGTTGACGTCGTTGGCCGCTGCCTGAAGTGAAGGCAGCGGCCAACGACTCGCGGACGTCGTCCACGGCGTGCAGGGCCTCGCCGTGAGTGGACAGGCGTTCCGGCCTGTAACGCGTCGCGGGACGGCGACGCTCTGTTCTTCCGTGTGCCCAATCGGATTCCAGAGCCGTGCGGAGGGAACGACGACGTGCAGCAGCTGCTCGACACCCGATCGTCACGCCGTCCAGTGACTGGAGCGACCCTCGCCCTCCTTCCATCGCTCCACTCCGGGAAGTGGAGGAAGGTGGTGCGCTACAGCCTGACCTCGGTGGTCTCGGTGGCGGTCTCCGAGACTGTGCTGCTTGTCGCTTTCGGGCTGCTGCACTGGCCCGCCCGCACATCGAACGTCGTGGCCTGCGCGGTCGGCGCGGTCCCCTCCTACCATCTGAACCGCACCTGGGCGTGGGGCCGGCGCGGAAGGTCCCGCCTCTGGCATGAGATCGTGCCGTTCTGGGCGCTCGCCTTTCTCGGCCTGGCCGTGTCGACGTGGGCGACCGACCTTGCAAGCATGATGGCCCACCGGGCGGCTGCCTCACACCTCGGCGCCACCCTCGCGGTGATGTTCGCCGCCTTCGCCGCGTTCGGGGTCCTCTGGGTCGGCAAGTTCGTCGTCTTCAACAGGCTCCTCTTCACGGACCGCTCAACGCGATCACGCGCCTGACCGCAGGCCGGCGTGTCACCGGCTCGCGGACCCGAGCGCCTTCACCGCCACCTGCATGGCCGGCATCTTCTCGAGCGTCATCGCTGGCCCCTCCCGCGCTGGTCCCTCCTGCGGCCGGCCAGGTCCTCGATGAGGAACACGCCTCCGCTTGGGCACCTGACTTCCTGGTCGAGCCCGCTCCGGCTGCCAGTGCCATCCACCGGCGGGAGCTTCCCCCGACGGTCACCCAACCGCCTCGCTGCCAGACGCAACCGTCTGGTAGTCTCGGCACTCGCGCGCCGCTAGCTCAATTGGCAGAGCAGTGCCCTCTTAAGGCAACGGTTCGGGGTTCGAGTCCCTGGCGGCGCACCCCCAAACCCGCAGGTGAGACCCGGTATGCCGCCGGGCCTTCCTCGTTGCTTGGGTTGCCCTGGGCCGTCTCTGGGCCGTCGCCGCTTGCGGGGAGGGCGGCCCTGAGCTCCACCACGACCCCCGAGGCCGAACCCTTCCGGCCCTCGGCCAGCATGGCGTCGAGCCGGTCGCGCAGCTCAAGGTCGTGGCCCTCGAACAGATGCCGGTAGCGGTCGAGCGTGAAGCTGACCGAGGTGTGCCCGGCGCGGAGGACGTACCGCCGAGCGATCTTCGGTGCCCGCGGTACAGTCCTCGCAGGAGGCTGGCGCCGACCAAGAATCTTCGTCCGGAGCGCACAGCTTGCACGACTGCCGAGCAGGGCGACCAGCGCGTCAGCTTATCGGTAGTTTGTTGACTACGGTGGTAGGTAGAGGTGCAGCGGCCGTCCGGCATGGGCCGCCTCAAGCAGCAGCCCAAGCTGGGCTGGCGGGGGCGCCGTCGACCACGCCCGCCACCAGCGCCCCAGCACGACCCAGGGGGTCAGCCAGGCGCGCACCCGGCGCAGCGCCTGCGGCCAGGCCACCACCCCGGCGGGCATGCTCGCGCTGCTGACGGGTCCTCTCCCCCGCGCGGCCCCCGGGGGGGCGGCCTGCGGGTCGGCGGGGGCCGGTTGGGCCGGGTGCTCGGCAAACCACGCCCGCCAGCAAAACGAGAAGGCGCAGCAGACCAGCTGCCAGTGGCGGCGGACCGCCCGATCGGAACGGACCTGGAAGTCGGCCCAGCCGAGCTCCCCCTTGACCTGCTTGTAGCCCTGCTCGACCCAGTTGCGCAGGCTGTACAGGCGTACCACCTCGGCCAGGTCGGCCGGCGCGAACGGTGCGCCCGCCTGCTGGTGCCGATTGGGGTGGGCAGATTGGTGACCAGGTACCAGGTGGCAAGTGTCGGCAGCGTCACCGGGTCGGTGGTCGCCACCACCAGCCGCAGGCGCCGGTCCGGCCCCCAACCGGCCGCGGGCAGCCGCGCGTCCGCCGCCCACCAGGTCTGGGTGTGGCCGTCGCGGAACCGGCGGGTGACCCGGGTCCAGTCCCCAGGCTGCTCGGGGCTGGTCCAGGCGAGCTCGGCGGCTGCCTCGCGGGGGGTGTGGGCCTGCTCGGCCGGCGCCCACACCCCTTTGCGGGGCTTGACCGCCAGCACGTAGGCGACCTTGGCCGCGCCGAGCGCCTCGGTGAAGCCCACGTTGTCGCCGCAAGTGCAGTCGGCCACCACCGCGCGGAACCCGATGCCCACCTGCCTGGCCGTCTCGACCAGGTCGGCGGCCAGCTGCGGCTTGGTCCGAAACGCCGGATCACGCTTGCCCTTGGCCAGCCGGGACGCGGGCGCGTAGGGGACCACATGCGCTGGCCAGGAGACGCGCTCATCGGCCCACAGGCTTGAGACCGCGACGATTGGAGTTGTCGGTCTTGCCAAGCGAGCCGAGGTACTGGCGGGCCACATGGGCGGTCTTGGTGCCGGCCTTGCGGTCGCCGGTGTCGTCGATGACCAGCACCCCCTGCTCATGCGGGGCAGTCGCCAGATCGCCAAGCAGCAGGTCCAGGCGGCGGCGGTTGACCTTGCCGGCGTCCCAGGTCGACTCCGACAAGAAGAACTGCAGCTCCTGGACGGCCTTGTGCTGGGCGCCGACGACCGGCTCGGTGCCGGCCAGCGCGGTCAGGGTCTTGTTCCGGTCCCGCGGCAGGAGCAGGCCCTCGAGGTAGGCGCGGAAGCCGCGGCGCTGGGCGAGGGAGGCGAACAGGGGGTCGAACTGGGCGGCGTAGTCCTCAAGGGGGCCGGGTGCGGGCGGGCAGGGCAGGCGTTTGGTCATCGCGACCACCTCAGCAGCGACGTTACTCCCCAGCCCATTCCTCCCCACAAACCAACCTAATCTAACAAACCACCGTTAATGGCGAAGTTGCACGTCTGGGCACGGGATGAGTTGTAGTAGCACTCGACCCGCCACCAGCCAGCCCATCCATCGGTGGTGGTGGAATGCGGCGCACAGGCCTGACCATACACGTCCCCGCTGGCAGCCCGCTTGACGATATGCAGGGTTGTGCAACCGGCGCTTCCCTGGATTGTCTCTACCCCGGCCGGGGCGCTCAGGCTCTCGAACGACTTGCGGCTCATGCCGATCTTCTGGGCGTGTGCCCAGCTCAATTCCACAAAGCCGTGGGAGAGGTCGAAGTTCTTCCGCTTTTCGGGAAGAGTTGGGGCGGCCACGGTGGCACCTGGGGTAACAGCGAGGACAGCGGCGGCGAGGACCGCCGCGGCGAGCAGTCGGCGCATGGCTTCTCCTCCTGCTGGGATCGTCGAAAGCGGGCTACAAGCTGTGGTCGCGATGCGCCTTGCAGGCTCGCTTGGTGTAGGGCGGACGGTCTGGACGACCAGGAGTAGGGCGTCGGCTCTGCGACTCAAGCAGGCCGAGTGGGTCCTGGCCATGCTGTCGCCGGCCTACCTGACGAGGCAGAGCCCGGTGGAACTCCCCAACCCGCAGACGGGCTGCTGATCGCCGGTCCACTTGTGACCAGTGGACACGTCCTGTCCGCTGGCGCAGCCGGCAGGGAGTCAGAACCAGCACTGCGCTGGGACTCCGCAGAGGATGAAGTACTTCTCCCAGGCCCCGATCGTGCTTGCCCTCGCTCGCAGCATGTTATGCCGAACGCCGCCGTAGCCGAGTTCGGTGGACACATAACGCCCGTAGCGTAGCGACCTGATGGTGTACATGCTGCCGTTCGGGCCCCATTGTTCGATCTTGAACTTCTCCCAAATCCCAATACTCGTGGCCCGCGCTCGCAGCATTCCGTTGTCGACACCTGTATAGCCGAACTCCGCCGACACATATCGGCCATTCCGGTGACTGCGGATGGACTGAACCCTGGTGTTATACTGAGTGTCCCACCAACCGCAGATTGAGTACTCCTCCCAGGTCCCGGGCGTGCTGGCGCGGGCCCGGAGCATCCCGTTGAGGTCGCCGCCGTAACCGATCTCCGTCGACACGTAGGCGTTGGCCGCGTCGCTGATGATCCAGCTCCGGTCGTTACAATTGACGGCAGACGCATCCGGGGCCGTGATTGAAATGAGCGCGGTAGCTGCAACTAATGCCACCAACGCCTTGGTGAGTGCTCGCCGGGGTCGCAGCATGAGGACCCTCCCGGATCCAATTCCTCTCTGCATTTCTGGCCTCCTGAAGTCCCGGCTGTTGCCTTTCCCCTTCACTTCTTGCCGAGCAGATGGACGGTTAAGCTCGCTCAGCCTGCACGGTTCGGCCGGCTGGCTTGGGCGGGTGGCCCCTCAGGCCCGGCAGTCCTTACGCCCGATGGCGGAGTTCAGGTTGTTGAGCGCGGTCAGGTTGCCGTCGATGGTCCGCACATAGATGGTCTGCGCCTTGGTCTGAAAGTCGGTGTTCGTGCTGCACAACACGTAGTTCGTGGTCCGGCCGGTCCAGTCGGCGTACCAGTCCAGCGCGCCCCCCTCAGCGCGCGACAGCGACCGCGCCCGGTCCTCGCTGAGGAGGTACCCGTCCCCGATCAGCTTGAGGTGCCGGATGTCGAACCGGCAGGCGTAGACGACCGTGCCGTCAGAGGTCCGATGGCAGCGCAACCGGGCCCAGCCTTGGACGAACACGCTGTCGAAGCTGGCCCAGTCATTGACGCAGACGTTGCCGGTCACATACCACCTTGAGGCGAACCCCAAGACGGTCTCCCCACTGCACAGGCCGGGATTGGCCTGAGCCGGTCTTGCAGGCACCAGCGTGAGCGCCATCGCCGCCACGAGCACGAGCAGCAGCAGCGTCATCAAGCGTGGAGAGCGGGTCTTGGCCATGCTCCCTCCCAGCCAGAAGGCGGCGACCTTATACTCGTCGACAACTGCCCGAACCTTCGGCGTTCCGAGGAACGCCGCTACCCAAGCCTTGATTCCTTCTGCATTGCGTACGGCCGCAGGCCACACCGCCGAAAGAAATTGTCCTGCCAGACTAAGCAGGCAGCCCTTCGATACCCAGCTTGCGGTCACAATCGTGCGCTTGGAGCCGCTCTCGGGAGCTCGCCGTGAGCGCCGCCCTCCACGTCGTCACGCTTTGGGCGACGTCTGCTACCTCGATCCAATACTGCTGGCCCATGGGTACAGCCAGCAGTATTGTTGAGTTGCCCATGACCCGACGGCAAGCTCACCTTTTAGGCATGCGTGAAACGTCCCGAGGCAAGCAGCAGCTGCACCCCCAGGGGGGTGAGGTCGTGGTGGACGGCCCGCCCCCGGCGGGTGCTGGCAACCAGGCCGGCGTTGCGGAGCGCGGTCAGGTGCTGGGAGACCGAGGCGATGCTCACGCCCAGCCGCTCGGCCAGGTGGCTGGTGCTGTCCCCACCGGCGGCGGCCACCAGCAGCGCCCCCCGGGTGGTGCCAAGCAGCACCCCAAGCACGTCCCGGTCATAGGCCGGCGCGGTCCACAGGGCAAGCACGTCACCGGCCGGGTACAGCAGCACCGGCTGCCCGTTGCCGTCCACCAAGACGAACGGGTGCGGCCAGATGAACGCCGACGGCGCCAGCACCAGCCCCCGGCCCCCAAGCTCCACGCTGCGGCTGGGACCAGGAACCGCGAGGTCAAGGATCGGGTCGTTCCAGCGCGCCGCCGGGTGCAGCGTCGCCAAGACCCGGGCGACCCCATGCTGGGCGCCAAGGCGCACCCGGGAGGCGATGTCGGCTTCCAGGTGGGCCCGCACGGCCGGCCAGTGCTCGGCGATGCACCGATGGTGATAGTCGCCAAGGAGGCTGGCGAGGAGCCGACGCTCACCGCCAGTCCCCTTGGCGAGCATGGGCATCCAGCGGGCCGTCAGGGCGGGCGAGTCCAGCGTGGCCAGATGGGCCAGCAGCGGGCGCGGGCTGAAGTCGAGCACCGCCTCGAGCTCCTCGTCAAACCGCGGACGCTCGCCGACGACCGGGGCCAAGGCCACCCTGGGTTGCCAGCCCGCCGGCAGCAGCTCGAGCAGGGCGCGCGACGGAGCGCCTACCAGGCGGTGTCGCTGCGCGTCCCGCCAGCCCGCGAACGGGAGCTGGGCGTCGCGGCGCTGCAGCGCGGCCACGCTGAGGACCGTCTCCCCCAGCGGGGAGATCATGAACCGGACCCGGGCCAAGTCCTCGCGACAAAAGCGGATCCGCAGCATCCGACCTCCCAGCGCCGCCGTGGCGGGCGAATCCTACCGCTGGCAGGTCGACGATGGACCGCGGCTCCACCAGCGTCCCCGCAGTGGATCCCTTCAGGCCCTAGACCAGCATGGCGTCGAGCCGGTCGCGCAGCTCGAGAGGGAGCCTTCCCTGGCACTGGCGCTGCGGCGCTCGGGGTGGTCGCGCTCGTGCTGTTCCCGGCGGCGCGCCACGCTCGCATCGCCTCGACGTCGACGTGTAGGACCTCAGACCGCGCCCCCCACCCAGATCGCCGAGTTACTCTTAGGGGGTTCTATCTCAGGCTTTCCGTGAGCTGACGAAGTCGGGAGGGGCTTACGCGGGAGGGCATCCCATGGCTCATGACGTGTTCATCAGCTATGCGTCGGCGCAGAAAGCACTCGCGTTCCAGGTGATGGAGCGGTTCGAGGCCAACGGGGTGAGGTGCTGGATTGCGCCGCGCAACATCCCTGGCGGGGCGGTCTGGGTAGACGCCCTCATGGCGGCTATCAGGTCGAGCCGGCTCGTGCTCGCCCTGCTGTCCCAGAGCGCCAACAAATCAGAGCTGGTGCTCAGGGAGGTCATCCATGCCATCAAGACCGGCATACCTATCATGCCGGTGCGGGTCGAAAACGTGCTCCCGGCGCCACGTCTGGAGTTCCTCCTGGCCCAGACGCATTGGTTCGATGCCTTCGACCGGCCCCCTGCCCGGTGCTACGACGAGCTGACCGCCACCGTCAGGACGCTGTTGTCCGGGGCGGCGGTCGCCGGCCCAGCCGCGACGTCCGGGCTGCTGCCCGCGCCATCCGCGCGACCGTCCACTCCTGGCGAGACCACCGAGACCGTCGACCTGCAGAGCCTCCAGGTGGAGGTCGACCTGGAGGCAGAGCCGCCGCCGGCGGAGAACGTCGGTCGGTACGACGTCCCCATGAACAGCCAACGGCCAGGCTGCTTCATCCTGCTGGTCGATCAGTCGGGCTCGATGAACCGTCGCATCGCCGGCACGACCATTCCCAAGCGGCAGGCCGTGGCCGATGCGGTCAACAGCCTGCTCTATGAGGCCGTCCTACGGGCCACGGCGGACGAGGGCGTGCGGCACCGCTTCGACATCGGCGTCCTCGGCTACGGAGTCGGCGAGGAAGGCGTCCAGAGCCCGTTCGGGAAGGACCTCGCCCCGATCAACGAGATCGCCGAGATGGCCAAGCCGCCGCAGGAACGGGTCGTCCAACGCCCCGACGGGCATGGGGGGGTGGTGGAGCAGGCCATTGAGCTGCCGATCTGGTTCGAGCCGGTCGCAAAGGGACAGACGATGATGTACGCGGCGTTCGAGCGTGCGCTCACGGCCGCCAAAACGTGGACTGGCCAGCACCCCACCTCGTTCCCGCCGATCGTGATCAACATCACCGACGGAGGCTTCACGGGAAAGGACCCGACTCCACTGGTCCTTGAGATCCAGGAGCTGACCACCCAGGTAGGCAATGCGCTCGTCTTCAACTGTCACGTCTCGGAGACTGAGGGCGCGGTGGTCATGTACCCTGGGCCGTCGGCGGCCGCCAGCTTCGAGAAGCGCATGCGCCAGCTCTACGAGATGTCGAGCGTGCTGCCCGAGCTGATGCGCCAGCGGGCGCGCGAGCGGGGATACGACGTCGAGTCGGGCGCGAGAGGCTATGTCCTCCATGCCGATGCCGCAAGGCTGATCGATTTCCTGGAGATTGGTGGCACGCGGGCGATGGACCTTTGAGCGAGATGGGAGGCGTGCGGGCGGACTCGGGGGCATTCATGTTCTGCCGTGCCTGGTCGGGACCAAAGCCTGGACATGACCACGAGCGGAACCAGGATGCCTACGAGGTGCGCCAGGTGCGCGATGCGAGCGGGGGCAACGGCGTGCTGCTCGCGATCTCCGACGGCGCCAGCTCGACCGTGCATGCGGGACCCTGGGCGCGCGCGCTGGTCGCCACGGCGGAGCTGGACTGGCCGAGCCTGGACGACCAGACGCTCACCGCCCGGCTCGACGCGGCGCGACAGCGGTTCCCGCTCGCCCAGCCGGACGATCTGCCGTGGTATATCGCGCACAAGCTCGCCAGAGAGGGAAGCCAGGCCGCGCTGCTGGTGGCATCGTTTACGCCCGCTCCGGGCACCGACGAGATCCTGGTCCGAACCGTTGCGGTGGGCGACTGCTCCCTGGTCGTCTTCCGGCGCGACGGTTCCGTTGCAAGCTTTCCCGTCTCGGCCTCCACCGACTTCGGCTTCAGGCCGCGGCTCATCAGCACCAGGCCACAGCCTGGCCTCCAGTACGACCGATGGGCTGCCAGCGTCGAGCGGGGCGACGTAGTCGTGGCGTGCACCGACGCCGTGGGCAGGTGGACGCTCGAGGCCGTCGAGGCGGCGGATACCAAGTCCTTCTTCAGCCTGCTGCTCGATGTTCTGGATGAGGACAGGACCCCGGAGCCGAGCATGCGACCAGCAGGCGACGATCTCTTCCGCCGCCTTGCCGAGAGCGCCGGCCAGCGACGTCTCCAAGAGGACGACGTCACGCTTGTCCTCTGCGTCCCGACGGCACCGCGGAGCGCAGGTACAGCACATGACCTCGCACGGGCCACGCTCAAGGGACATCTCAGCGGTGACCTCGAGCGCCTGTTCCAGGCTCCGCCTGCATGGCGAGCATGGGTGATCGCCACGGTCGAGCGCGCCCGGCGGGCCATCCGCCTCGGCTGATCCGGCCGACGGTCAGTTCCTGGCGGCCATCTCCAAGGCGAGGACGAGCAGGTACGCGATGAGCGCCAAGATGATCGCGGTCACGACCACCCTCGCTCTGCTTCGCCTGCGTGGCGGCACCGGACGGTGAGGGGCGGGTGGCGGCACACGTGCGGGCGGGCTCGGGCGCACCGGGCCAGGGCGAAGCGTGGGTGCCTGCCGCGGCCTTGTCGGTACCGTCGCCGGGCCCGGCGCTCTTCGCTCCGGTGGCTGTGGAGACGCCGCCGCGCGCTTTGTCGCCGCGCGCCTTGCCGCCGCACGCTCGGCCGCCGCGCGCTTCGCCGTGGCCTGGGCGAGCAGCGTCTGGAGCTCGTCGTCACCGACCACTGCCCGTATCGACGCCAGATGGCGGCTCAAGGTCGCCGGTTGCACCTGGAGCCGCCTGGCGATCTGCTCAGGCACCATGCCCTCACGAAGGAGGCCGAGCACCCGCTGCTGGCGTGGCGTCAGCGTACGTGCCTGCCCGACCGGCTGCGCTGGTGCCTGCCCGAACTTGGCGACGAACGCCTTGAGCGATGCCGCCCCCTCGCGCTTCGCCTTCTTCTCCAGCGCGGCGACATGTCCGGCCACCGTGACCGGATGCAGCCCCAGAGCCGATGCGATCTTCTCCACCGACGTTCCGGCCGCAAGGAGCCCGGCGACCTGCTGCTGCCGCTCAGTCAAGCCACCCGCGCTCACCGGCGCGGCGAGCGGAGGTCCATCCGCGGGCCCAGTGGATCCCGGCCTCCGTACCGACGAGGTGGGGCGCTCGCCTGGTGAGAGCCGCCGCGCGGGCTGCCGGTCGCCAGAGCGCCCCGTGGCGGCGCGCTGCTGGCCGGTCGGTGTGCGAGGTCGTTGGACGGGCGACTCGATCCCGAGGTCCCTGAGGACGCGGTCGAGCGAGGGGACATGATCGATGCCCTGCTCGGCCGCGCTCCGGACGATACCCGCCAGCGCACCGACTCGGCCCGATCGGCCGGAGAGCTGCGTGAGCAGCGGCGACTCGCGGGGCGACAGCAGATCGGCCTCGCTCAGGAGCAGACGACCGTCCTCGTGATACAGCTTCCACAGGTCACCGTCCACGCAGGCCAACGTGAGCAGGATGACCAGCGCGCTGAAGTCGTCCATGCGCTCGTCAAAGCGGCCTCCTTCGCGCTTTCGCTGGGGATGCTGGTAAGCGGCGACACCCGCCTCGCAGGCCCCGAGCCCGTGCTGTCGCATGCTGGGCACGAACATGCCGTCGTAGTCCACCAGGCGGAAGGTCCCGTCGGCCTGCACGAGAATATTTCGGTGCTGGAGGTCGCCGTGCGCAATGGCCGAGCGCCGCAGCTCGTGCAAGGTGGCGACCCATTCCTCGCAGGCTCGCCGGTTGTCGAACGCATTCCGGGAGTTGAGGCGCTGGCTCAGGTAGGTATCGAGCGGATGACCGTTGGCCCACTCCATCACGAGCGTCGGGTACTCATGGTCATTGACGAGGATCCCGGTCTTGTCATAGGCGAACGACACCAGCCTGCGTGGCTTCGGGATACGCCGCAGATGCTCGTCGATCAACCGATAGCGCAATTGGCGGTCAGGTTGCGGGTTGTGAAAGACCTTGACGGCATATGCGGCGTCGCCTTCGACCTTGAAGACGACGCCGAAGGAACCCTCCCGAGGCCACGCGGTCCAGGACATATTCGGGTGCCGCTGCACACTGAGACCGCGGAGCCGCTCGTCCTTGAAGTCGCGCTCCGCCTTGATGATCGCGGCCTGGTACTCCTGAAGGCTCGGCCAGCGGGCAGCGGCGTCACCCACGGCGACCCACTCTCCTCTTTCATCTCAGTTCGGGTGAACGCGACGGCGCGAGGCTACGTCACCGCCAAAGCAGCCCAGCCCCATGAGCATGAGGGGAGGACCGCGCCGCTGATACATCCAACAATCCAATCACGCGCACACCTGGAGGCGCTGAGGGTGTCAGTGACCGCGGTCTTCGCCGCTACTGGTAACGAGGGCCGGGCAGGAGAACCGGCCCCCCGGATGCGAGCGCGCATGGTGACTGCTCGACGGTCATCGGTCCAACGCTCTCACCCCCATCCCCGGTCGCAAGGCCGGAGGCCGAGGCGCCTTTCGCCCATCCACGACCGCGGCGACGGGCAGTTGCCGCGCTGGGCGCATGGTCTGGGCTACGTGCAGCGTTTCGGGGTAGAAGGTACTGCGATCACTTCGGCTGGTTGAGCACGCCAGACCTGGCGCCAGTAGATTACGATTCGGTAACGCGCGCTTGACCGGAACATGGAGCATTCCCATGCTGCACAAACGATTCGTATCGGTCAGCAGGTGATATGGACGAGCATCCACGGATCACGGACGTGGCCGCCCGGGCGGGTGTATCGCCGTCAACGGTCTCCGTGGTGCTCAACGCCGTGAACGGCGCCCGCGTCAGCGAGGGAACGCGCCGGCGGGTCGTGGAGGCGGCCGAGCTGCTCGGCTACACGCCCAACCCGCTGGCTCGGGGACTTCGGACCGGCCGCTCGCAGACGATCGGGTTCGTCAGTGACGCGGTCGCGTCCACCCCGTATGCCGGCCGGATGATCCAGGGGGCCCAGGACGTGGCGTGGCGCGCCGGCATGGTGCTGACCCTCGTCGAGACCAGCGGGGACGCCCAACTTGAGCGGCGCGCGGTCCGGACGCTGGTCCACCGCCAGGTCGATGGGATCGTGTACGCCAGCTTCTACCACCGGGTCGTCGAGGTGCCGCAGCTGCGCGGCCGGCTTCCGCTGGTGCTCGCCGACGCCAGCCCGGCCAGAGGCTTGGTCCCCCACGTCGTGCCCGACGAAGCCGGGGGTGCGGCCGCGGCGGTGACCGAGCTGCTCGAGCACGGGCACCGACGGATCGGGTTCGTGACCGAGCGTGGCGACATCCCGGCCGCCGAGGGACGGTTGTGCGGGTACCGCCTGGCCCTGGCCCGGTACGGTGTCCCGTTCGACCCGGCGCTGGTGCTCCGGGGTGCCGCCGTCACCCACGGTGGCCATCGGGCCGTGAACCGGCTGCTCGACTTGCCGACGCCACCGACGGGCGTGTTCTGCTTCAACGACCAGACGGCCATGGGCGCCTATCAGGCGGCCGCCGAGCGGGGCTTGCGCGTCCCCGAGGACCTCTCGGTGGTCGGCTACGACGACCAGGAGCTGATCGCGTCCGCGCTGTCTCCAGGCCTCACCACCGTCGCGCTCCCGCACTATGAAATGGGTGCGTGGGCCGTCAAGATGCTGCTCGGCGTCATAGAAGACGTCGCAGCAAGGACCGACCAGCCCTTCCAGAAGCTCATGCCCTGTCCACTGGTCCGTCGCGACTCCGTTGGCCCGCCGGCACGCTGACCGCGCCGGCCCGAACGTTGGAGTTGACTTCTGGGTGCTCAGCATCTACCCCTTAACGCCTGGATCCCATGTGGGAGGACGAGCAGCCCCATGATCGCTGGCCCTGAGCCCTTCGCTGTCGCCACGCGCTGGTCGCAGGACTCGCCAGGGTGCGCCACAGCGTGGGGGCGCCGGTTTCGGACGGCGGCACACAGGGCAGGAACAGGCAACTGTCCGGTTACTCGCCTTGCTCGGCGCGGCCGGCCGTGCCGAGCCCCACCAGGAGGCCCGTGTTCCATGCTGCCCCCATGATCGACCACGTCGGCCACGTCGAATTCGCGAGTGCCGCGCAGCGTCCGATCTCCACAAAAGGGCCGTGCAGTCTCGTTGATGAAACTGGTGGGCCAGTACGCCAGGTGCGGCCGTCATTCCCGCCGGGCAGGACCTGTGAGGGGTGGCCGTTTCCTATGGTGCTGCGGCGTCAACGAAAAGGAGCCAAGATGCGATGGCGTAGGTTCGTCCAAGGGATCGCGGTGGCAGCGGTGGTGGCGCTGTCTGCCTCGGCCTGCCTCAGCGAGTCAGGCGGCGGCGGCGGAGACAGCGGTGCGAGCGGCGGCGGAGACAAGCAGGTCGAGATCCTGTACGGCTTCGGCGGTGACCAGTCGAAGGGCTTCCAGGCGGGGCTGAAGGAGTTCCAGCAGTCCTCGGGGATCACGATCAAGTTCTCGGAGGCCTCCCAGTCCTTCGACACGATCGTCCGCACCCGTGTCGCCGGCAACAACTTCCCCGACGTCGCGCTGTTCCCGCAGCCCGGCGTGCTGCTGGACATCGCCAAGGGCGGGAAGGTGCAGGACCTTTCCACCCTGCTCAACATCGACCAGCTGAAGTCGACGCTGGTGCCCGGCGAGCTGGACGCGGCCACCAGCGAAGGCAAGGTCTACGGCGTACCCATGTCCATGAACGTCAAGAGCCTGGTGTGGTACCCGAAGAAGGCGTTCGAGGCCAAGGGCTACACGGTCCCGAAGACCGTTGCCGAGCTGGAGGCGCTCACCGAGAAGATCAAGGCCGACGGCACGCCGCCATGGTGCGTGGGCATCGAGTCCGCCGCCGCCACCGGCTGGCCGGCCACCGACTGGATCGAGGAGTTCGTCCTGCGCTACGGCGGCCCCGAGACCTATGACAAGTGGACCAAGCACGAGATCCCCTTCACCGACCCGGTGGTGAAGCAGGCCGCCACCGAGTTCGAGAAGCTCGCGTTGGCAGACGGCAACGTGTTCGGTGGACGCAAGGGGGTCGTGAGCAACGCCTTCGCCACCGCGGCCAACCCCATGTTCCAGAACCCGCCGAAGTGCTTCCTGCACCGGCAGGGCAACTTCATCACCCAGAAGGGGTTCTTCCCCGACGCCGTGCGGACGAAGCTGGACACTGATGTCGGCGTGTTCCAGCTGCCCGGGACGAGCCCGGACAGCCGGCCGGTCCTCGGCGGTGGCGACTTGGCGGGCGCCTTCAGCAAGGACGATGACACCAAGAAGGTGCTGGAGTTCATCACCAGCGACAAGTTCAACGGAGGAACCAAGGAAGGCAGCTACATCTCGCCGCACAAGACCTTCGATCTGAACCAGTACCCGGACAACACCACGAAGACGATCGCCAAGCTCGCCTACGAGTCGACCATCTTCCGGTTCGACGGCTCCGACCTGATGCCGGGGGCCGTGGGAGCGGGCAGCTTCTGGCGGGGCATGACCGCCTGGATCAGCGGGCAGAAGAACCTCGACCAGACGCTCAAGGACATCGACCAGAGCTGGCCCAGCTAACCAGCTAAGTCGCTGAGGGTGGGTGCGCGACCCGTCGACGGAGTCGCGCACCCACCGGCGGTGGTGGAGCCCATGGCGCCGTGACAAGCGGAAAGGAGCAGGTCGATGATCAGAGTGATCAACGCCGTGCTGGCGATCGTCGGTGGCGTGGGCGCTGCCCTGCTGCTCTACTACGTCCTCAACAAGGTGGTCGAGGGACTCCCCAGCAAGTGGGAAGAGCGCATCAAGCCCTATGTCTTCATCGGGCCGGCCATCCTGGCGATCGGCCTGTACCTCCTCTACCCGGCCGTCCGAACGATCATCCTGAGCTTCGCCAACGCCCAGAGCACCGCCTGGGTCGGACTGGAGAACTACACCGACCTGCTCGGCTCCCGTGACTTCCAGATCACGCTGATCAACACCCTGCTGTGGATCGCGATCGTGCCGGCCGTCACGGTGGCGTTCGGGCTCGGGATCGCGGTGCTCGCCGACCGGCTGGGACCCCAGGCCGAGAAGCTGACCAAGTCGACCATCTTCCTGCCCATGGCCATCAGCGGGGTCGGCGCGGCCACCATCTGGCGCTTCATCTACGAGACCCGCCCGAAGGGCGAGCCGCAGATCGGCCTGCAGAACGCCATCATCACCGCGCTCGGGTTCGACCCGGTGGCCTGGCTCCAGCTCGACACCCTCAGGATCAACAGCTTCCTGCTCATGATCATCCTCATCTGGGCCCAGGCCGGGTTCTCGATGGTGCTGCTGTCGGCCGCGGTCAAGGGCGTGCCCGAGGAGACGCTCGAGGCGGCCCGCATCGACGGGGCCAACGAGCGCCAGATCTTCTTCCGCGTGATCGTGCCGCAGATCTGGGGGACGGTCATCACCGTCTTCATCACCGTCCTCATCGTCGTGTTGAAGATCTTCGACATCGTCTACGTGATGACCAACGGCAACTTCAACACCGACGTCATCGCCGTCCGCTTCTTCAACGAGCTGTTCCGCAGCGGCGACAACGGGCGGGCCGCCGCCATCGTGGTCATGCTCATGATCGCCGTCCTGCCCGTCGTCATCTACCAGGTGCGTCACTTCCGGGCCGAGGAGGCAGCACGATGACCACCACGGGAACGACTCCTCCTCCGACCGCTGCCCCCGGTGCGGTCAAGCCGCGGCGCGCCCTCCCCCTGCCCGGTCGCCGCGAGGCCGCAGCACCTGGCCGAGGGCGGGCCGGCCCTCTGGTCAGGCTCGCCCTGCTCCTGGTGTGCTTCCTGTGGTTGGTCCCGACGATCGGGATCATCGTCACCTCGTTCCGCACCGAGGACGCCGCGAACAGCTCGGGCTGGTGGACCGTGATCGCCTCGCCGCTGGACTTCACCCAGTGGACGGTGGCCAACTACCGCCAGGCCCTCGAGGCAGGCATGGGCAACGCCTTCATCAACAGCTTCGCGGTGACCCTGCCGGCGACCGTCATCCCCATCATGATCGCGGCCTTTGCGGCGTACGCCTTCACGTTCATGGAGTTCCGGGGCCGCGACATCCTCTTCGTCCTCATCGTCGGGCTGCTGGTCGTCCCCAACCAGGTGGCGCTGGTGCCGCTGCTGCGCCTCTACGGGGACCTCGGGATGACCGGGACGTTCGCGGCCGTCTACCTGGCCCACATCGGCTTCGGCATGCCGCTGGCGATCTACATCCTGCGCAACTACATGTCCACGCTGCCGAAGGCCGTGATCGAATCGGCGAAGATCGACGGGGCCAGCCACTTCACGACCTTCTGGCGGCTGATCGTCCCCATGTCGGTGCCGGCGCTGGCCTCCTTCGCCATCTTCCAGTTCCTGTGGGTGTGGAACGACCTGCTCATCGCCCTGCTGTTCCTCGGCCCCGGCGAGCGCGAGGTGGTCACCGTCGCCGTCGCCGGGCTCGTCGGGCAGCAGCAGCAGGGCTGGCAGATCCTGACGGCCGGCGCGATCGTCAGCATGGTCGTCCCGGTGCTCGTCTTCCTCTCGCTGCAGCGCTACTTCGTCCGCGGCCTCACCGCCGGGTCCGTGAAGGGATAGAACGGCGGCCATGGAGGGTCCGCGCAGCGTGGGCCGGGCCTTCGAGGAAGTCGGCCGCCTCGCCTGCGATCCTCGCAGCGCGCAGGTGTACGAGCACGGCTGGCAGTCGTGGAGCCCGAGCACGACCTACGCCGTGCGCCAGCGGCCGTACCGTCCCAGCACCGAGCGGAGCCGGGTGATGAACTACCGCCCGGACCGCTCGGTGCCCGACGGGGTCTTCCAGGGCGAGGGGCTCCTCGCGGTCCAGCCGGACACCGAGGGACCGGTCCACGTGTTCGCCGCCCACCCTGGCGCGGATGCGGTGCCGTCCATCCGGGCCAGCCTCGACGGCGGCTCGATCGTCGTCTCCAGCGACGGCGAGGTCCAGCAGGCGGTCGACGACGCTCGAGGCGGCATGGCGGGGGCGCTCGGTCGGTGGGCCGACGGCTATGCGGCCGCCGTCGGCATCGGACCGTTCCGCCCGGCGCCAACGGTCTGGTGCTCCTGGTACCACTACTTCACCGAGGTCACCGAACTGGACATGGTCGAGAACCTCGACGCCATCGGCCAGCTCGAGGTACCGGTCGACGTCGTGCAGCTGGACGACGGCTACCAGGCCGAGCTCGGCGACTGGCTGGCCCTGTCCGGCCGGTTCCGGTCGGTGGAGGAGCTCGTCGGCCGCATCAGGGACCAGGGCCGGCGGGCGGGCATCTGGACGGCCCCGTTCCTGGTCAGCCCGCGTTCCCGGATGTACGCCGAGCGCCCCGAGTGGCTGGTCGATGGCGTGTCCGCCGGGCGCAACTGGGGCGAGGACCTGCGCGCGCTCGACGTCACGCATCCCGGCGCCGCCGAATACCTCCAGCATGTCTTCGCGACGTTCCGGGACTTCGGCATCGACTACTTCAAGATCGACTTCATCTATGCCGGGGCGCTCGGGGGCCGGCGTCACGAGGACGTGCCCCCGGTCGAGGCCTACCGGCGGGGCCTGCGGCTGATCCGCGAGGCGGTCGGGGCGGACGCCTACCTGCTCGGCTGCGGCGCGCCGATCCTGCCCAGCGTCGGCCTGGTCGACGCGATGCGGGTCGGTCCCGACGTCGGGCCGACGTACGAGCCGCCTGACGGCGACCTTGCCCAGCCGTCCCAGTGGTCTGCTGCGCTCACCGTCGAGGGCCGGGCCTGGCAGCACGGCCGCTTCTGGGTCAACGACCCGGACTGCCTGATCGCCCGTCCCGAGATGGAGCGCCGGGAGGAATGGGCCACGCACGTCGAGCGGTATGGGGGGCTACGCGGGTCGAGCGACCGGCTCCGAGGCCTCGACGACTGGGGTCTGGAGACGACCCGCCGGCTGCTCGCCACCGTCCCGCCGCCCAAGCCCTTCGCGTGAACCTCGAGGCCCCGGCGGGTCGTCCCTTCAGGGCTTGGGAAGCCGGCCATCAGGACCTGGGAAGCCGGTCACCCGATGCTCGGATACCGCGAACGCTACAGACCGTCGCTCCGACGAGTCCGACCACCGTGCCAATGAACGTGAGCAGGACGAAATTGTCGTTCCCGTTGGCGCGGAGGAAGTTCGACGCCATGATCGACGCCGCGGCGATGCCGAGGTACACCAGCGTCCGTACCCCCCAGCGCTTCGGCCTCGGCAGCCGTGACCTTCGACGTCCCACTGCCCGCCCCCACGAGTCGCCAGCACGGTGGTTCCATGCACCGCAACATCTCACAGTTCGGCGTCATCGTAGCCGAACGCTCGTGCTCATGGGCACCCGACGGCTGTCAGCACGTGGTCATGACGGCGCACCGAATCTGCGGCCAGTGGCTCCTCCCCTCAAGGCCGGCAGGACCGCGGTCGGGACCTCGCATGCGCTGCCAGGCCGTGCCATGCTGATCCACGGGCCTGGTTGCAGAGGAGCTCGGCCATGACAAAGAAGCTCGTCACCATCGATTGGGCGGCCTTGGCGTGGAATGTGGGTTGGACCTTGGTGTTTGTCCTCTTGCTGCTCAGCCCCTTCCTGCTGGGCGCTCCCCTCACGCACTGGCTGCTCGGGATCGCAATCGGTCTCGTTCTTGGCCTCTACTTCTACATCCGCAGGAGCCGGTACGAGGAGCCAGGACCGGACGTCGACGAGACCCGATTCCCACGCTAGCCCGCCCAGGGCGTCGGGGGCTGGCTCGTGGCCTCAGGAGCGGAACTCGACCACAAGGACCTTGCTGAACCTCAGTGGACCACCACCCAGTAGAGCGCGCCGGCGACGACGAGCGTGACGACGGCCAGCTCCCGCCAGCTCCGGGTCGGGAACGCGAGCCAGCCGAGGAACACCAGCCGCTCGCGGCTGAACGGCCACCACAACGGCACGCCCTGCACGGTCAGGCCGTCCGCGAGCACGTGGGAGAGCGCCCCGACCAGGACCGCGACCGCGATCAGCGGGGGTGGCGCCGGACCGGCGACCAGGCGCTGGCCAAGGTCGACGAGCACCGCGAGCGCCATGCACCAGAACAGCGAGTGCGTCGGCCCGCGGTGGCCCGGGGTGAGCCGGTGCCACCAGGCCGGCAGCAGGCGGCCGGTGGCGGAGCTCGGATGGTCGAGGTCGGGCAGGAGCCCGGCCACGCCCGCGAGCAGCCCCATGCCGGTCATGGGCGCGCCGAGCGCCTTGGCGGTGACGACGCCGGCCGCCGCGCCGATAAGGAAATGGCTGCGCTTCATCATCGTGGTCGGTCTCCGAACACGGGCAGGTGGTCGGGGGCCAGGGCCCAGGCTCGCGATCAGTGTGGGGCAAGGGTGTGACGCCCGGTCCGCTGGCACGGCCGTCGACCGGCGGCCGACGCGGGATCGCGGCGGATGACCCCGCGACACGCCCGAGTTACCCTCTCCCCAGGCGAGCGTGGCGGAACGGCAGACGCGCCGGGTTTAGGTCCCGGTGGGGCAACCCGTGGGGGTTCGAATCCCCCCGCTCGCACTCCCCCGCTGACCAGATGGTTCGGCCTTCACCTCCTCTCCCCGATCCGGGCCGGGTGGCCGGTTGTCAACGCCTTGTCAAGGGAGGGCTCATGGCGGGCGCCGGAGTCCCCGAGGATGAGCCGTGCCACGGTGCCGGCGGCCTGCTCGTCCAGGCCGGGCAGGAAGTGGCTGTAGGTGTTCGCAGGAGGTGGCTGTAGGTGTCTATGGTGATGGCGATGTTGGCGTGGCCGAGCCGCTCGCTGACGACCTTCGCCGGGATGCCAGCGGCGAGCGCGGCCGTCGCGTAGCTGTGGCGTACGTCGTGCAGCCGGATCCTCGGCAGGCCAGCCGCCTGGGCGTGCTGCTCGAACCAGGAGGAGAAGCGCTGCGGGTGGATGGGCGAGCCGTCGGGCCAGGTGAACACCAAGCCTGAGTCCTGCCAGTGAGGAGGTGTGAGAACCGTGGCTACGACCGTGTTAGCTGCAACGTGAGCATCGGCCGGACCGGCCGCTCATGCCACTCCTTGCGGCTCGTTGGGGACGATAATCCACAGCGCCAGGTAGAGCAGGAGCCCCGAGCCACCCACCACGGCCAGCACGACGAAGAGCACCCGGATCAGCGTCGCGTCCGTGTTGAAGTACTGCGCCAGGCCGCCACACACGCCGGCCAGCTTGCGGTTGGTTCGGCTGCGATACAGCTTGCGGGTTGGGTCCATGGCGCCGCCTTTCGATGCGTGCCTGCGATCCCAGGCTGATCGTGAGGCTACTCGTTGTCGATGCATCAGGGAACGCGGCCGCGACCGGCCTGGGGCTTGGATGATACGGCCGGCAACACGGGCCGGCGCAAGGGATCCAACTCCTGCCCGGGCAACACGACGATCCTGGACGGTTGCGCGGAGCATGAAGGAAGCTGCGTGAACGGCGCGTTCCTGCTCCTGCCCGTCGCGCGGCTGTGGATGCTGCTACCACCATCCCTGTTGCTTGGCCCAGCGCAGCAGCCCCACCGACATGGCCACCATGATTGCCAGCACCACAGCAAGCTGGCCGAGGTGGGTGCGGTCGTTGACGATGATGTTCATGCCGTAGATGGATGACAGCGCGGTGATCGGTAAGGTGATGACCGCAATCAGGGCGAGGCGTTCGGCGGCGATCGTTACCTTGGTGTCGGTCCGGGCCTTGTAGAACTCGATCACCCCTTGGAGATAGCGGATCTGGCCGTCGGCCACGCCGGTGACCCGGGCGAACTGGTCCTCGATGTCGGCCACCAGCGGCTGGCCATCAGGAGGGATGAAGCGGCCCAGCGCGGACATCCGCTTGTAGATCTGGTGGCCGAGCGTGGCCATGTTGGACACCGCCAGCAGCGCATGCCGGGTGCCGAACAGCTCCTCCAAGAACGCCTCGGGGTCGCCCAGGTGGCCGGAGGTGACCCGCTGCTCAAGCGGCCACACCTGGCGGGTGACGGTCTCCACGAACGCCTCCTGGCCTTGCGCCAAGGCGGAGACGATCGCGTAGGACAGCTCGACCGGCGACGTCGGCTGCAGCCGTCCCGCCTCCATTCGCTTGAGCACCGCGCGTGTCTCGCGCAGCATGGCGTCGACCGTGACCGCCGGGTTGACGGGCCCGTGGACGGTGACCAGATAGCCAGGCCCGATGAACTGGTCGAGCTCGATGTAGTGGACGTGGCCGCTCTTCCCGAACTCGGGGGCGTGCAGGATGACGAACAGGTGGTCACGGTAGGCGCGCACCTTGGGCACGGCGTTGCGCTCGATGCAGGCACGGATGGCCAGGGGATGGAAGCCGAATACCTCCGACAGCACCCGGGTTGCCTCCTCGTCGCAGGTCGGGATGTCCACCCAGACGAACCCGTCGTCGCGGGCGAGCAGCGCTTCGAGCTCCCCGACCGGATGCTGCTTGATGCCTTCATCGGACACGAAGCGAACGTCCATCCCGCCCGCCACCTCCCGGGAGCAGTGATCCTTGCGCCGGCCTGGCGCCGCTGCGACCGCGCCGGCTCAGCAGCCGGGCGGCGCACCCAAGCGTCCTATCAAGGGAGCGTCACGTACTGTCCCAAGAACGCTCGCGCCGAGGGTGTGTCCACACGCATATCCCACGGCTGGCTCTGGCACTGCCCGCCCGAGAGGCTTCCCTCAGTGATGGTGATGCCCGCCACAACATTCGAGCTGCCAAGCAGGCTCGGCGATCCCGAGTCGCCGATGCACACGACAGCCCCTCCGGCCATCCGAAGGCGCAGCCACGCCGACGTCAGCGAGGCAAATGTCTGCTGGGCGACCTCCCGCGTCCCGGTCGAGCTCAGGTCGGGACCCGGCGTGCCACCGCCGTTGGACCCCCCCAGGTAGCTTCGCACGCCGTACCCGACCACGGTGAAGCCCGCGCGGCTCAGCTGCTGCGGCCCCAGCTGGTCCAGTAGGCCCTCGGTCGGCAGCGACGCGGGCGCGATGCCGGGCACCGGCGTATCGAACACGATGACGCCCAGGTCGCCCGGGTCAGTCACGCTGGCCGGGTTGTAGGCGGGATTGGTGTGGACCGTGCCCGTGTACCAGGTCGACGAGTCGCTGGCCACCGGGTCGAAGGTCACCCTCGCCTGGGTCAGGCCGGCCCGCTCAAACCTGCGGGTGGCGTGACCGGCGGTCAGGAAGACCGTCGGCGAGATCAGCACCCCCGACGACGTGAAGATCGGTGCACCGGTCGGCCTCGCGTCAATCCCGCCGACATAGGGATGCCCGCCGCCGTCGTCCTGGCCACCGATGATCGCTCCAGCGGGCGCCGACGGGACCACCAACACCGCCAGCGCCAGCGTGACGACGCCGACCCGGACGGCTCCGCCCAACCTCCGGAACGTGAACCCGATCATTCCTGCCCTCCCCCTTCGCCCCTACCGTCGACGGGGCCGTTGGCGGCCATGCCCAGCATCTCCGAGCCAGCCGACCCGAGGAGGCCGCCGCCAGTCTGCGTCGTGGCCGTCCCGCGGTCGTTACGACCTGCGTTAGGGGAGCAGATCAGCAGACCCTTGTGCAACAGCCTGGTAGTTGTCAACCGGGGACGGTCGGGCAGAACCCGGCCACCCTGATCAGGCCACGGGGGTGAGCACCGCCGTGGCCTGCACGGCGCCGGCGCCGTACCGGGCATCGATTGCCTCGCGGGCCCGCTCCTCCAGCACCACGACCATGAGGTGCACGGCGTTGGCGGGGTCCCGGATGCCCGTGCCCAGCACCCGTACGCCCATGTCGCTGCCGACCCCTCCCTGCAGCTCGCGTTGGATCCGGAGCAGCTGGCGGTAGCTCCGCTGCTGGCGGGTGACGCACAGCCGCCCACCCCACCGCGACCGCAGCTCGGCCTCATGCCGCACAAGATCGCCGGTGAAGGCCACGTTCAGCACGAACTCCCCGGGGTCCTCGGCCACGTTGTTGCCCATCGGCTCCAGGTATGACAGCCACAGCCCGGCGAAGTCCGGCTGGGCCCGGGCCACCCCGTCAACCGGGTCTAGGTACCGCTCCGACCGCCGGGCCGGGTCCGGCACCGCCCAGCCGCCCTCCGGTTCCGGGCACCCCGGTCTGGGCTCGTGCTTGAATCGCTCCTCGTGGCTCGGCTGGCGCTCCGGTGGGGCCAGGTCGGCCTGGGTGGCGGTGAACGAGGCGCCGTCGTAGGTGCCCACAAGCTGGTAGCGACCCCAGGTCGTGCCGTTGGCTGTCTGTTCGCCCTCGACCTGGTCCCAGCGCCAGTTCGGAATGGGCAAGCCGCTACACGCTGGCGGGAACGAGAGGCCGATGCCGCTCAGGCACAGCTCGGGCCCGTGGTCCCGGCTCTGCAGCACCATGCCGGTCGCCTGGTAGCGCCGCTCGGGGACCGTGGCCGGCTGGGCCGGCACAGCGCCGTCCGGGGTGCCGGCGGCGCACCCCGCAAGCAGCAGCGGGATGGCCACCCGCAGCAGTCGTCGCACGCGCATGCCCTTCACATCCTGGTCAGGTGCCTATTCGACGTTCCCGCGGCGCCGTCGGTTCCCGACTCGAGTTGGCGGCGGCACTGGCGGACCCGCTGTGTCAGCAGCTCTCACCTTACGGCTTGCTTTCTGCAACAGCCTGCCGAGTACGTCAAGCCGTAGCCCTTGTCGGCGTCCAGCCTGCCGGGTCGGGTACGCCGCCGCCCAACAGAGCCGCCCAAAGGGAGCGAAACGACGTCTGAGGGTCGGGCTCAGCCCGCGGGGGAGACGAAGTCGGTGAAGCCCTCCGGCAAGTGGGCGCGCTGCCAGGCTTTTTCGCTGTCCAGCACGTCCGGGTCACCCGGGTGGGCGAGAGCCAGCGCCTTGAGCACGTATGACGGGACAGCCCTGGCGTGTGCGGCCATATGAGCGACCCCTGCCGCTTGGCCGCACGCCCGGGCGGCCGCAGTGGCTGCGGGTGTTTGTGCCTCCCGGGCGGCGGCATGGCAGGCGACCGCGAGTTGGCGGACGGCGCCGATGCGCAGCTCTCCCCGGGAGAAAGCCATCGCTCCCGCCAAGGCCTCGCGAGGCCGCTGGTCGCCGCGGGACGCCTCCTCGAACAGCGGCAGGGTCCGCTCGGCACACGCGACAGCCCAGACAATGAGCTCGCGCCGGTCGTCCTCGCTGCGGGTCAGCGGGCTGAGCTCCTTGCTCATGGCGCAAGTGTATGCGGGCGCCCTACGCCGCGGAGACGTCGAACTCAGCGTGGCCGAAACCGACCACTGTCGCGCATCAACTGGCGAGCATCTGTCGCACATCACCCGGCACAGGACACGAGGCTCACCAGGGCTGCCTTGAAGCCGAAGCAGTGAGAAGTTTCTCTATGGTTTCTTGGCCCGTGGTGCCGGGCTCCCTCGCCGCCCAGCAGACCCGGGCGGGGCCGGGGCGAAGCGCGCGAACGGTAGCAGGTTCGCAAACCCGTGCAGATCGGGTAGCATGCGAGCGGCGCGCTCGCCTCGTCGGCCCCCCCGCGAGGCGAGGCGCCACGATGCTGTGAGGGGGAGGAGGCGCGGCGTCCCCGGTTCCCTCCCCCCACCGCCCTGCTCAGCGGCGGCGAGCCGCGCGGCAGATCGGGCAGTACCGCGGCGCCATCTTGCGGCGCTTGAGCGCCCGCTCCAAGGATCCAAGGAGGGGTCGCCCGCCCAGGTCCGGGCGAGGGTGAAGCCGATGCCGTGGGCGATGATGACCTCGACCAGCCGCGCGCCCCGGCCCTGGGGTGTGCGTCGCGATTCTTGAAGGCAAGTCAGCTGTCGGTCGCCGCCGCAGGCGGCTCGGGAGCCGGCTTGTTCGGGCGTGCGCCTGCGGCGGGCTGGGGTGGCGCATCCTGGGGCGGCCAGCAAGGCCCACCCACGGTGAGGACCGGTCGGTGCAGCCCGACGGTCGCGGTCACGGTCGCGGCTCCCGCGGCGGCGGTAGGCGCGTCGGGACGCCTGCCGCCGGCACGCCTTGCAGTAGCTGGACAGGCGGCCGCGGCTGGCGTAGAAGTCCTCGGCCGGCTTGAGCCGGGCGCAGGCCGAGCATCGCTTGGGTTCCCGCTGTGCGGGGTTCGGGCGACCTGGTAGGGTCAGGGTGCATCTGGGGTGTCCTCTCGGGTGCGAGGCCCCGGCCAGTAGCGGCTGTGCCGGGGCCGCTTCGTGCGGCCAGCGAGAGGACAAGGCGGCCCGCGGATGTCAGCGGGAGGGCAGCGGTGAACGTTCGGTCAAGTGCCGTGGAAGGAGCTTGGAGGCGGCACCGGAGGTGGTCCATCGCTGCCGGCAACGGGCGGGCTCGACTGGACCGGTGGCGGCGCGTCAACCTCATCCTGCTGGCCGTCGGCGCCGTCCTCGGTGCCGTCGCCGCACAGCCGAGCTGGCCCCGTGGCCTCACCGCCACCGCCGCGGGCCTGGCCGCGTTCGCGCTCGCGACGGCCGGTATCGTGCAGCAACGGTTCCTCAACGCCGACGAGGTCGCCCGCTGGACGGGTGCGCGGGCCGCCTCGGAGGCGCTGAAGACCGAGGTGTTCTCCTACCTCGCCGGGGTCGCCCCGTACGACGGAACCGACCGGGACCGCGTGCTGGACACCCAGGTCGAGGCCGTCCAGGACAAGGCCGCCGCGCTCATGGTCGACCTGCAGCGGACCCCGCCCGACGACAGGGCGCTCCCGGAGGTCCATGACCTTTCGTCCTACGTAGCGAATCGCGCCAGTCAGCAGGCCAACTGGCACCGGAGCAAGATCAACGAGCACGTCCAGGCCGCCAGGCGCATCCGCTGGGCCGAGCTCGCCGCCACCCTGACCGCCGCCCTGCTCGGCGCCATCGGCGCCGCCTTCGACACCAGAGGGCTCGCCGTCTGGATCGGCGTCGCCACCACCATCGGCGCCGCCTTGGCCGCCCACTTGAGCGCGACGCAGCACGACCGCATCGCCGCGTCCTACGCAACCACGGCCGACCGGCTCGACCTGCTGATCGAGCACCTCCCGGCCGAGCCGGATGCCGGCATCCGGGCCCAGTTCGTCGCCGACGTCGAGAGCCGCCTCGCCGCGCAGAACGAAAGCTGGCTCGGGTTCTTCACCCCCAGGTAGCCTCAAGTCCCAGCCCCTGTAGGGGGCTGCTGGCCGAAGGCCCTCTCGGTTCTTCACCTCCAGATAGCCTCAAGTCCCTCGTCGCGGGAGACGGCCTGGGTTGAGCGGTCGGGCCCAGCCCGGTGCGTCAGGCCGGCCGGGTGTCGGCCCCGGGGCCATCCTGCAGCACGGCGCCCAGGGCACGCGCGAGGGCGCCCGGGTCGCCCGCCTCAACGACCCGGACCAGACCCGACGCGGCCAGCCGCACGGCCCGCTCGTCGGCCGGCCCACCCTGCACGGCCCTGGCCAGCTCGTCGGCGGTCCGGCCGGAGCCGGCGATGGCGAGCACCGGGCGGCCCGCAGCCAGACTGTGCTCGACGTCCTCGTAGGCGATCTCGCCGCCGTTGACGAGCACCGTGGCCGAGGGCGACCCGCCGGCCAGCTCGGTGGCCACCCGGGCGATCCACGGCGACTCGACCCCCCAGTCGCGCCCCGGCACCAGCACGAAGTGGGTGTGATGGGCGTCCAACGGCGCCGCGTCGTCGTGCTCGGAGCGGCCGCCCGGGAACGAGACCGTCCCGGCGGCGGCCACACCGACGAGCGGGAACGTGGCGCCGCGCTCGGAGCGGGCCCGACCGAGCAGATGCATGACACCCGAGTCGGTGCCACCGTCGACCAGGACCGCGCCGAGCCGTTCGGCCAACGGGGCCAGGCCCTGCTCGAACAGCGGGCGGAGCCGGTCCAGGGCGCCGGCATCGAGTCCACCGGCGCCGCCGACGAGCACCACGACCGGCCGTGGGCCGCGCAGCCCGAGCGCGGCCAGGGCAGCCGGCACGTCGGACGGCGTACCGACCCGGACGGCGGTCGCGGTCCGGCCGCCCCCGAAGCCGACGGAGAACGACGCGCTCATGGACTGCTCCTCGACGGGTGCCCGCTGATCCCGGTCCTCTGGCCGCCGATCGTACCGCCGGCTCGGCCGGCGGTCGAACGCCGCTTCGGTTCTGATCGCGGCCCGCCGACACGATGCGCATGGAGTGGGGGCTTCCTCGCTCACGCCCCAGCGGAGTATCGATGGCTTGGAACTGCGCTCCCCACTCCGCGCAGCGCCGTTACAGGCGGGGAGAGACCCATTTTGGAGGGCGTTTCGCTCCGTCAAGATGGTCGGATCCAGGTTCAGCCCTGCGGCAGGCTCTTGACGCGCGCCAGCTGTCGCGTGGGAGACTCGATTCTCCGGCCACAGGTGCTCGGGGGGTGAGAGAGATGGCCGATCCAATCGCCTTTATGGTGATGCCGTTCGACACAAAGAGCACGGGTAAGCGAGAGGAGGGCGTGCCGACCCAGGTCGACTTCGACGCCCTGTGGTACCGAGTCTACGAGCCGGTGCTCAGGAAGCTTGGCTACAAGCCCGTGCGTGCCGATACGGACGTCGGCGCGCTGATCATCTCCGAGATGATCCAACGCCTCGCCCTCTCCGATCTCGTCGTCGCCGACGTCACCCTTCCCAACGCCAACGTCTACTACGAGGTCGGTGTCCGGCATGCAGCCAAGGCGGTCGGGTGCGTCCTCGTGGCCGCCGACTGGGCGAAGCCCGTGTTCGACCTTGCCCAGATGCGCCAGCTGCGGTTCCCGCTGGTCGACGGGGCGATCGGGGACGCTGAGGTGAAGGCTGCACGCGCGGTGCTGACCGCCGACCTGAGCCGTCTCACCTCCGGCTCGTCGCCGGTCTTCGATGCCGTGCCCGGATACCCGGGAGAGGTGGAACTGAGCCGGGTCTCGGCGTTCCGGGACACCGTCGCCGAGCTGTCTGACTTCGACGCCGACGTGCGGGCCACCCGGGCCGCGCCAGTCGAGGAGCGTCCGTCGCGAGCTCTCGCGGTTCTTGAGCGGCACGGCCACAAGCCGGTCGTCCGCGAGGCGGTCGTGCTTCAGTTGATTCGGCTGCTGCGCGATTACGTCAGCTGGCAGGCGGTCCTTGACTACATCCGAAACCTTCCGCCGAGCATTGCCGACCACCCGCTCGTGGTCGAGCAGCACTGCTTGGCGCTTGGCAAGACGGGCAACCCCGTGGATGCCGCGGCCAAGCTGGAGCAGCTGATCCACGATGAAGGAGAGACGCCGGAGCGGCTGGGCCTGCTGGGCGGCCGCTACAAGGAGTTGTACCGGAGGGCGAAGAGCAGGACCGACGTCGAGCGTTACCGGGACCTGGCCATCAAGCACTACGAGCGGGGAATGCTGCTCGATTACAACGAATACTACTGCGCCGCCAACCTTCCCCGCCTCTACCGGGCCCGCGCCGCCGACCACGACGAAGCGCGGGCGGCCGCGGCTGCGACGATCGCGTATTTGGCCTGCGACCGTGCGATCACGCTGGGGACGGCTGACGAATGGGTCAAGCCGACGTTGCTCGGTGCGGCCTACGACCGGGCAGATGCCGCCGGTGCGCGGCAATTGCTGGACGAGGTGAAGCGCGAGGGAAGCGACGCGTGGAAGCTGGAAACGACGCTCAACGACCTCCGCGAGAGCGTGGCGCTGCAGCAGGACAACGCCGCGCGTGCGGAACTCGAGCAGGTGTTGTCAGACCTCCGCCAACTGTTGCCGGCATCATAAGGCGACCTGCCTGCAGCAAGAGGGATGGACCAGATGCGGCTCGAGGGCGAGGTCGTCGAGGAGAAGTACTACGCCCGCAGCGTCGGAACGGTCCTCGAGGTCTACGCTGCTGGCGGTAAGGGCCGCCTCGAGCTCACCAAGTTCACCCCCGGCAGAGGGTGACGGTCCGATGGCCCCGCCGAGGCCTGCCGTCGCCGCCGTGGTGACCGCTCGCATCCCAGCCCATCGGGTACTGGCTCAGGCGAGCCGACCAGCCGTCGCCGCCGTGGTGACCGCTCGCATGGCGTTGCTCCGTGCCTGTCGGGCCCGCCGGCCGGGCGCGACGCCCGCCGTCGTCCTGGCGGTCGCGCTGATCGCCGGCGGCTGCACGTCGGGGCAGGGCGGCAAGGGGCCGAGCCGCCCGTCGCTTGGACCAGGCACGTCGACCCTGCCGACGGCCGGCACCGGCACCGGCGCCGGGAGCGCGGCGCCGGTGCCGGCCCGGTCGGGCCCGTCGGCGGCCGGGGCGGCCGGCCCGCTGCCCGGCATGCCGCCGGCGCTCGACCCCGACGACGTCTACGCGGCCGATCGACCCGGCCAGCTCAGCCCGGCTGTCCGCGGCTTCCCCGCCCGCGTGTACGTCCCCAACAGCGAGGGCGACACCGTCGACGTTATTGACGCGCGCACGTTCCGGCCCATCGGGCGCTTCGCCACCGGCGGGCTGCCGCAGCACGTCACCCCGTCCTGGGACCTGCGCACCCTGTGGGTCGGCAACAACCAGGGCAACAGCCTCACCGCGATCGACCCGGCCGCCCCGGCCGGACGGTCCGAGTGGCCGACCCCTACAACCTGTACTTCACTCCCGACGGCCGGCGCGCGATCGTCGTCGCCGAGCGCCTGCGCCGCCTGGACTTCCGCGAGCCGCACACGATGCGGCTCCGCCACACCCTGCACGTGCCCTGCCAGGGTGTCGACCACGTGGACTTCAGCGCCGACGGACGGTTCCTGCTGGCGAGCTGCGAGTTCAGCGGCCACCTCGTCCACGTCGACGTGGCACGGGAGAAGGTCGTCGGCGTCCTGGGTCTCCGCTCGGGCGCGATGCCGCAGGACGTCAAGCTCGCCCCGGACGGCAGCGTCTTCTACGTCGCCGACATGGCCTCCAACGGCGTCTGGGTCGTCGACGCCGCAAGACCGCGGGTCGTCGGGTTCGTGCCGACCGGCAAGGGCGCGCACGGGCTGTACGCGAGCCGGGACTCCCGCCGCCTGTTCGTCTCCAACCGGGGCGAGGGGTCGATCTCGGTGATCTCGTTCGCCACCCGCAAGGTGACCGCCACCTGGCGGCTCCCGGGCGGCGGCAGCCCCGACATGGGCGGCGTCTCCGCCGACGGTCAGGTGCTGTGGCTGTCAGGCCGCTACCACGCCGAGGTGTACGCCATCGACACCCGGACCGGGCGGCTGCGCGCCCGCATCCCGGTCGGCCGCGGCCCCCACGGCCTGTGCGTCTACCCGCAGCCCGGCCGCTACTCGCTCGGCCACACCGGAGTCTTCCGCTGACGGCCCACCCGTGCGGGTCCCTGCGCCACCTGGTACGGGCGGCCGTGCGTCGCTGGGGGGTTCCTCGGCTGCTCCCCCGCCAAGGGGCCGGCCGCTTGCGGCCGGGCGGCGTGGCTTGAGGTTGCAGGTCCACCGCCTGCCGGCGTGGCTTGGGGTTGCAGGTCCACCGCCTGCCGTCGGTTGGACTGTTGACTCGGCGGCTCCTCACAGAGCACCATGGCACAAGCATCCTTCCTGCAAGGCGGACGACAGGCCGTGGCTTGGTGAGCACCTGCAACCATTGAGCGGCCACCGGTAGTCAGTACGAGCCTGCAAGAATCCCGTGCTGTTGGTCTGATCTACTCAAACAGTAGGTTGCGGCGACTCCTGGGCAAGTTTGTTCTGGCGGCCGGAGGAATCCAGCGACGAACCCGGGCACACGAAGGGGAGAAAAGTGCGCGCCCGAGCAGGAGGTGAGCGCACTCCGTCGAACAGGGGGGAGTGGGATGCGACGTCTTCGCATCGGCTTCGCGGCAACGGTGACGGTCATGGCGATGGCGCTCGTGTCGGGCGCGTGCGGCTCGAGCAGCACCGGAGGGAGCGCGGGGGTCGCGTCGTCGAGGCCCTCCACCGCGACCACACAGCCCGCCGCGACCACGACGACCACGATCGCCAAGAAAGAGGCCACCGAGAAGGACTTCGACCGCAACAATTTCGACCGTTCGACCGACGTCGACAACCAATGGTTCCCCCTGAAGCCCGGGAAGCAGCTCATCTATGACGGGGAAACCAAGGTGGAGGGCGAGCGCGAGCGTCATCGCGTGGTGTTCACCGTCACCGACCTGACCAAGGTGGTCGACGGCGTGCGCAACGTGGTCGTCTGGGACAGGGACTACAATGCCGGCAAGCTGGTCGAGACGGAGCTCGCCTTCTTCGCCCAGGACAACGACGGGAATGTCTGGCACCTGGGCCAGTACCCCGAGGAGTACGAGAACGGGAAGCTCGTCGCGGCGCCAGCCTGGATCGTCGGTCGGGAAGGTGCGAGACCGGGGATCTCCATGCGGGCGGCGCCGCGGGTGGGGACGTCCAGCTACTCCCAGGGGTTCGGGCCCAAGGTCAACTGGACGGACCGCGCGCGGGTGTCGAAGACGGGCCAGAGGACCTGTGTGCCCGCCGGCTGCTACGACGGCGTTCTGATGATCGACGAGAACACCCGGGACGAGCCGGACGCCCACCAGCTCAAGTACTACGCGCGCGGTGTGGGCAATGTGCGGGTCGGCTGGGCGGGGCGTGACGAAGAACAGGAGACCTTGGTGCTGGTCAAGGTCGTGCAGCTCAGCCCAAAGGAATTGGCGGAGGTCCGCAGGGAGGCGCTGAAGCTCGAGAAGCGCGCCTACGCGATCAGGAAGAACGTGTACGGTCACACGCCACCGGCGGAGTAGGCGCTTCGGCGGAGGTCGTTGGCCAGCCGGGCGCTGGGAGCCGCGTCACGGGCCCTTCACTGCCGCCTGGAGCGTCGCTCCCCCGAGCCGGGCACCGGCCCCGCCTGACACGTGCCCAGTTCGCCCTACTTGAACTGCGCCGCTTCGTCATTCCCCGAGTCGGGCACCGGTCCCGCCTGACGCGTGTCCGCCGACGCGTGTCCGCCGAGGCGTGTCCGCCGAGGCGTGTCCGCCGGACACGTGCCCCCTGGCCGCGACGAAAAGTCAAGCCTGGTCCGGAATAATCTGCTATGGCAGTCTAGGTGGCCTGTCGCTAACGTCGCTTTCGTCGGGGGAGTGAGCGCCGTGAGGACCCATGCCGGCCACGGGGAGCGCAGATCGGAGCAGTGCCCAAACCCTGAGGTGCCGCACGACCCATTCGCCAAGGCGGTCCGGCCGTCGCCGTGGCGGCCCAGCGAGCCAGCCGGGGCGCGGCGGCCGGTGGACCCCACCGCCGCAGAGGAGTTCCTTCGCCTCTACCACGCCGAGTGCCCGGACAGCGGGCCGGTGCAACCGCGGCTCGACGAGGTCCACGCCCAGATCGAGCAGTGCGGGACCTACGCGCACAGCGCTGCCGAGCTGGCCTTCGGGGCCCGCGTGGCATGGCGCAACAGCAGCCGCTGCATCGGCCGGCTCTACTGGCGCGGCCTGCGCGTCCGCGACCGGCGGCACGTCACCGCCGCCGAGCAGGTGGCCGCCGAGGCGTTCACGCACCTGCGCGACGCCACCAACGGCGGGCGGATCCGCCCGACCGTCACGGTCTTTGCCGCGGACACGCCCGAGCGAGACGGTCCACTGATCTGGAACGAGCAGCTGATCCGCTACGCCGGCTACCGGCTGCCCAACGGGAAGGTCCTCGGGGACCCGCGCAACGCCGGCTTCACCGACGCCGTACGCGGGCTCGGCTGGCCGGGTGGGCCGGGCACGCCGTTCGACGTGCTGCCGCTGGTGGTGCAGGCCCCCGGGGAGCCTCCCAGGCTGTTCGACCTTCCCGACGACGCGGTGCTCGAGGTGCCGCTGGGCCATCCCCGCCACGAGTGGTTCGCCGACCTCGAGCTGCGCTGGCACGCCGTTCCCGCCATCTCGAGCATGTGCCTGGAGATCGGCGGCGTCTGCTATCCGGCCGCGCCGTTCAACGGCTGGTACATGGGCACGGAGATCGGCGCCCGCAACCTGGCCGACGCCAACCGCTACGACCTGCTGCCCGTGGTCGCCGGCCGGCTCGGGTTCGACACCGCCGACGAGCGCTCGCTCTGGCGCGACCGGGCGCTGGTGGAGCTCAACATCGCCGTGCTGCACTCCTTCGACACGGCCGGGATCACCCTCGCCGATCACCACACCGAGTCCCACCGCTTCCTGACGCACGTGGCCAGGGAGCAACGCGCCGGGCGGATCACCCCCGCCGACTGGTCGTGGATCGTGCCGCCCATCTCGGGCGCTGCCACCCCGGTGTTCCACCGCTACTACGACGAAGCCGACCTCCGGCCGAACTACGTCCACCACTCGGAGGCCCGTGCCCGTGCGCTCGCCCGCGGCGTGGCGCGGCATGACAGCGACGGGGACGCTCCCGGCTCACGGGAGGCACGTGAGCGGGAGTGAGCTCACGGGAGGCAGGTGAGCAGGGAGTGAGCTCACGGGAGGCACGTGAGCGGGTGAGCGGGGGTGAGCTCACGGGAAGCAGATGAGCGGGGTGACACGACGTCTCAGGCGCCCTCGAAGACCGGCTTCAGCGCGAAGTACACGTCGCGGTACCGGCGGTAGGCGTCGGCGTAGGCCTCGTGACGCTCCGGATCGGGAAGATGTTCCTCGGGCTGGTAGGCCACGAACGCGTCCACGGCCTCCGCCACGCTGGCGTGGATGCCCGATCCCACCGCCGCCAGGATCGCGGCCCCGGTCGCCGTCGTCTCCACGCTCGTCGGCACGCGGACGGGGAGGCCGGTCACGTCAGCCTTGATCTGCCGCCACAACGCCCCCTTCGCCCCACCTCCCACGATCGTGAGCCGACGCACCTCCAATCCTGCGTTCCGCATGGCCTCCAGGATGTCTCGGAGGGCGTAGGCGCTGCCCTCGAGCAGCGCCCGGGTCATGTGGGCCCTGGTGTGGGCGAGGGTGAGCCCGTAGAAGACCCCGCGGGCGGCCCCGTTCCACTCGGGGGCCATGGCACCCTGCATGCACGGCAGATACACCAGACCCTCCGCGCCTGGGGACACGTCGGCCGCCGGGCCCGTCATCAGGTCGTAGGCGTCGCCCTCCCCGCGGGCCTCCGCGTCCCGCTCCAGCGGCGAGAACTGGTCCCGCCACCAGCGGAGGCCTCCGCCCGAGACGAACCCGGGGTTCTCGAGGAGCCAGACGTCAGGGTCGGCGTGCGGGTGGCACTCGACGAGCATCGTGGGATCCTCGCGCGGCCCCGGGGAGGCGGCGCACACGGGCTCCGCGGTACCGACCACGTCGCACACCTCTCCCGGGGCGAAGACGCCGGCACCGAGGGTGGCCGCCATCTCGTCGCCACACCCGACCACCACGACCGTGTCGGGCGACAGGCCGGTGGCCTCGGCGAAGGCCCGCGTGACGCGCCCGACCGGCTGCGTCCCCGGGGCGAGCTCGGGAAGGGTCACCGGGTCGATGCCGGCGGCTTCCAGGACGGGCGCGGACCACGTCCGGGTCCGCGGGTCGAGGAGGGCGAGCGAGGAGGCGTTGGAGTAGTCGACGGCGAGGACCCCGGCCGCGTCGCGGAGCACGTACGATCCCGGCGGCATGAGGTTCGCCGCCTCCGCGAACACCTCGGGCTCCTCGTCACGGACCCACAGGGCCTTGAACACCGCGTGGGAGGAATCCAGGTTGGCTCCGACGTGATGGTAGAAGTCCGCCCGCGAGATCCGCCCGGCCAGGGCGGCAGCCTGCGCCTCCGCCCGGCGGTCCATCCAGATCATGGCCGGCCGGAGGGGATGGCCCTTCCCGTCGCACACGACCATCCCGTCGAGCTGCGACCCGAACGACAGCCCCTTCACCGCCGACGGCCCCTCCGGCACCTGCCGCACCAGCCGGGCGATCGTGGCGCGCAGCGCCGCAGTCCAGAGGCGAGGATCCTGCTCGGCCCAGCTCGGGTGGGGAAAGGCTACGTCGTAGCCCTCGTAGGCGGAGGCCACGAGCTTGCCGTCGGCTGCGTAGAGCGCCGCATTGGTCCCCTGGCTGCCGACGTCACAGCCGATCACGTAGGGCCCGCTCACGGCACGATCACCATCTTCAGCCCCGCGCCCGAACGGATCGTGTCGAACGCTTCGCCGATACCGTCCAGAGGGAACCGGTGCGTCACGACAGCCGCCAGGTCGTCCCGTCTCCGGCTGAGGTAGTCCATGGTGATCCGATACTGGCGGGGGGTGGCTCCGTACGCGCCGAGGATGGCAAGCTCCTTGTAGTGGAGCTGGTTCATGTCGAGCGGGCTCACGGGGTCGTGCTTCGGGAGCCCGGCGAAGTACACCACTCGAGCACGCTTGGCCGCCATCTCGAGTGCCGATTGCTGGGCCTGCTTGGAGGGCGCCGCCACGCTGATCCGCTCGGCGCCCGCTCCGCCCGTGCGCCTCATCACGTCGGACACGCCGTTGTCCTCGCCGACCACCCACGCGTCGTCCACGAAGCGGCCCACCACCTGCAGCGCGACGTCCAGGCGGTGGCGGTTCACGTCGCACAGGAACACCCTGCCCGCACCCTGGTCGCGTGCCATGACCGACTGCCAGCACCCGATCGGGCCGGCTCCCAGGATCACGACCCTGTCGCCGAGGTCCACGTCGAGCACCTCGATCCCGTTCAGGGCGCAGGCGAACGGGTCCACCACCGTCGCCAGGTCCGACGGCAGGTCGTGCGGGAGCGGGATGAGGTTCTTGGTGGCGATCGGCGGCACCGCCGCCAACTCGGCATAGGCGCCCGGGAAGGGATCGTACCCGTACAGCAGGTGTCGCTCGCAGAGGTTCTGGAACCCTTCAGTGCATTCCCGGCACTCCCCGCAGGTGAGGATGGAGCCGAGGAACACGCGGTCGCCCTCCTTCACCCCTGGGGGAAGGCAGGCTTCGGGCCCGACGTGCTCGAGGATCCCGACCGGCTCATGCCCCAGCACCCACGGCGTGGGAGCTCGCGGGTCGCCGTTGGCGAAGGTCCTGGCGTCGGTGCCGCACACCCCGCACGCCTCGACGCGGAGGATCCCGCCGCCCGGGTCGAGGGCCGGCGCGTCGGCTTCCCGGACCTCCACCGAGTTGCGTCCGGTCATGAACGCGGCCCTCACGGCGCCCCCTCGCCCGCCTTCTCCCGGAGTTCCTCGAAGGCCTTGTCGGCGTTCCACCCCTCCCGGATCACCCTGGACAGCGCGCGGGTGATCGCGCTGGGCGACCGGTGCATGAAGATGTTCCGTCCCACCGAGCACCCGATGCCGCCGGATGCCATCGCCTGCTCCATCCTCGAGAGCAACTGCCGGTCCTCGAGGCGGGAGCCCCCGGCCAGCACGACCGGGATGCCGCTCGCAGCCTCCACCAGGCGGCCGAACGACTCCTCGTCGCCGGGCCAGTTCGTCTTCACGACGTCCGCGCCGAGCTCGGCGCAGAGCCGGACGTTCCGCCGGAGGTACTCGAAGCCGTACTGCTCCTTGAGCTCCTCGACCAGGGCGTAGGTGGTCGGGAACTCCGCCTCGGCGATCAGCGGCATGCCGAGCGCCGCGCACTCCCGACCCACACCGGCCAGGGTGCGGATCATCCCCGCTTCGGTCTGCCCGCCCAGGGCCGTGAACAGGACGACGGCGTCGGCACCCAGGCGCAGGGCCTCCTCCACCAGGGCGATCTGGACCACCTCGGGCTGTCCGTCCGCCGGGTTCGCCGACGCCGAGAGCAGCAGCGCGAGCGAGGTCGTCGGCGAGAACGCCGGCTCCGCGAGACGGATCATGCCCTTGGACATCATGATCACGTTGGCGCCGCCGGTCACCGCCTCGGCGGTTCGGGTCGCGATGTCCGCGAGCGGCTCGAGGAAGCTCGGTGAGGTCATCCCGTGGTCGAGGGCGCAGATCAGCGAGACCCCGGCGGGGTCGATCACCCGTTTGAGGCGCATCGACGTTCCGACCTGTGTCGTCACGTGAACCTCCTTCCGGGGCCACGCCGGACCACCGAGAAGTCGAATGCGTCCGCGAGGTGGAACTCGTGGGAGGAGAGGACCGCGGCGCCGTCCTCCGCGTAGTCCACCTGCCAGATGTAGAGAAGCAGCTCGCCGCGGGGGACGCCCAGCCGGTCGGCGACGGCGTGGTCGGCCCTCACGGGCCGGAACCTCGCGACGCCGTGGTGGATGACGACGCCGAGGTCCCGCTCGAGCACCTCGTAGATCGACCGGTGGAGCATCGCCTCGACGACCTGCGGCCGGTCGCCGACCAGCCTGCTCGGCAGGACGTCCCGGGACAGGACGACGGGCTTGCCTTCCGCGGTGCGCACCCGCTCGACGACCAGCACGTCCTGGCCGGGTTCCAGCTCCAGGCGGGCCGCCTCACCGACGGAGGCCGGCTCGACCCAGTGTCGTCCCTGCGCGATCCCGGCCCGCATCCCGGCCGCGCGGATCGCCTCGGTGACGCCGAAGTTCAAGTCCAGGCTGTTCGCCACGCGGGGACGTTCGGCGACGTAGGTCCCCGAGCCCCGCCGCCGCAACAGCAGCCCCTCGTCTTCCAGGGCGCGAAGCGCCTCGCGGAGGGTGGCTCGGGACACCCGGAGCTCCGCCGCGAGGTCAGGCTCGGACGGGAGGCGGGTCCCCGCGGGGAACCCTCCCCGATCGAGCCGCTGCCTGAGCTCGTCCTGGACCGAGAACGAGCGCAGCCGCGGCCGAGCCCTCGTTCCCTGCTGTGCCGTCTGCATCCCAGTGATGAGTATATGTCAGACAACTCTGCGAGGGTCAAGACGGCACGCCCGGCCGGGTGCGGCACGGCGGCCACATCATGGCCAAGTCCTTCGACGGCTGGCGGCACTCCGGGGGCCGGACCAGGCCCGCCCTGGCTTGACTCGCTCCGGGCACGCCCTTACCATCCGGGGAAGGCCGACACATGTCAGACAAATTCCCCACGCGGCGGCGGCCGCGAGGGAGGAGACAAGGGGGTTGCGCCGTGGCTCAGGAGCGACGCAGAGTCGGGTCGGTGAGCTACGAGGAAGCGGGGGCCGAGTACTTCGTCAAACGACGCCTCAAGCGGCACGCGGCCTTCTGGTCGCTGTGGTCGCTTGGCGTGGCGGCCGTCATCTCCGGCGACTTCTACGGGTGGAACCTGGGGCTTGACGCCGGCGGCTTCGGGGGGCTGCTGATCGCGACGGTCTTCATCGCGATCATGTACTACGGCCTGTGCTTCAGCATCGCCGAGATGTCGCCCGCCCTTCCCCACACGGGCGGCGCCTATTCCTTCGCCCGCTCGGCGATGGGGCCCTGGGGCGGGTTCATCACCGGGCTCGCCGAGAACATGGAGTACGTGATCACCCCTGCCGTGGTGGTGGGGGCCATGGGCTTCCTGATGCACGACGTCGTCCAGGGGCTCTTCAACATCGTGGGCGAGCCCTGGTGGAACAGCCCCGTCACGTGGTGGGCGGTCTTCTACGTCGTGTTCGTGGCGGTCAACATCGTGGGCATCGTGGCCACGATGCGGTTCACGGTCTTCATCAACATCCTCGCCCTGGGCATCCTGGGCTTCTTCTTCGTCTCGGTGCTCGTGTCAGGGAAGTTCGACGCGAGTCTGTGGACGAACATCCCGCCCGATCCCGGGCAGTCGGCGTTCCTGCCGCACGGGCTTGGGGGAATCTTCCCGGCCATCCCGTTCGCGATCTGGTTCTATCTGGCGATCGAGGAGCTGCCGCTCGCGGCGGAGGAGTCCCACGACCCTGCGCGCGACGTCCCGCGAGCGACGATCTGGGGCCTCACCACGCTGGTCGTCACCGGAGCGCTCACACTCTTCCTCAACACCGGCGTCGACGGGGGCGCGGCGAAGATCGGCGTCTCGGCCACGCCGCTGTTCGACGGGTTCAAGGGGGTCTTCGGCGACGGCACGGCGGCCGAGTTGCTCGCGCTGATCGGGCTGGTTGGGCTGATCGCGAGCTTCTTTACGATCATCTACGCCTACGGCCGCAACACCTTCTCGCTGTCGCGGGCCGGCTACTTCCCGAAGTGGCTGTCGCTCACGCACAGCAAGCGCAACACCCCCCACATCGCCCTGATCGCAGGCGCGGTCGTCGGCTATGCGCTGGCCGTGCTGATCTACGAGCTGGGGAAGCGCGGCGGCCAGCTGGCGGGGCAGATCGTGGGCGCGCTGCTGTACATGGCGGTGTTCGGCGCCGTCATCTCCTACTTCATGCAGTGCCTGTCGTTCATCCTGCTCCGCCGGAGACTGCCGGACATCGCCCGGCCGTACCGCAGCCCCGTCGGCGAATGGGGAGCGGGAATCGCCGGTGCCATCGCGCTCGTCTCGCTGATATCGCTGTACTCCAATGACAGCTACCGGCCGGGCGTGTACGGGACGCTGATCTACTTCGTGCTCGGCATCGTCTACTTCGCCGTCGCCGGCCGGCACCGTCTGGTGCTCTCCCCTGAGGAGGAGTTCGCCGTCACCAGGGGTGAGCACGGACACCCCGAGACCGAGGGCTACGGCAGCACGCACGTCACCGACATCGGAACAGCGGGCGAGGCGGTGACCAAGGAGGCCCCCACCAGCTGAAGCGGAGTGGGGGCCGGCGGGAGCCAGGGCCGCGACCGACCAGGTCGCGACCTTCATCGACCAGCATGGCTGCCGGCCTGCGCCAGCTGGACCCGGACGACGATGCCGGGCAGTTGACAGGGATGCCGGCAGTTGACAGGTTCGCATACCCGGAAAGATGGGTATGGTACGGTTGGCGCCCTAGCCTCGTCGGCCCCCCGCGAGACGAGGGCGCCCTTCTTGCCTGGGAAGGGCGCCTCCTTACCTGAGAGGGCGACCCCCTGCCTGTCATGCCCGCGGTGCCTGCACGCTCGGCGCCGGTCATTACCGATCCATGAGCAGCAACCGGCAGGCTCGTGGGGCCGACACGAACATGGTGTCGCGCTGGCACCGCGGCTTGGTTGCTGCCGCCGGATCGGCAGCGGTGCCACCGGGGTGGGGAGGGGATCACGGCACCCCTCCCCCACCCGGGACGGCGGCCACCTCGATGGCACACTGGCATGACCCCGCCCGCTCCCCGAGGAGGCTCTCGTCGGCCGCGCCCAGCTCGTGACCTCCACCGCCCCGAACGGCCGCGGGTGTCGGTGAGCGGCGGCCTGTGGGCGCCGGAGCGGCGGGCGCTCACCGTCGGGCTGGTCCTCACCGTCACCCTGGTCGCCTTCGAGTCCCTGGCGGTGGTCACCATCCTGCCCGCGATCAAGGACGACCTCGGCGGGCTCCGCCTGTACGGGTGGGTGACGAGCGCGTTCTTCCTCGGCACCCTGGTCGGCATCGTCGTGGCCGGGGAGCAGACCGACCGGCGAGGCCCGGCACCGCCGTTCGTGGCCGCCATCGTGCTGTTCGCGACCGGCCTGATCGTCGGCGGCCTGGCCCCGACGATGCTGGTGCTGGTGATCGCGCGGGGGTTGCAAGGCCTCGGCGCCGGCGCGATCGCCGCGGTCGCCTATACCAGCATCGGCCGCTGCTTCCCGGAGGAGCTGCGCCCGCGGATCCTGGCGGTGACGTCCACGGCCTGGGTGGTCCCCGGCATCGTGGGCCCGGCGCTGAGCGCCCTGGTCGCCAGCCATCTCGGCTGGAGAACGGTGTTCCTCGGGCTGCTGCCGCTGGTCGTCTGCTCGGCGTCGCTCACCATCGGCTCGCTGCGCCGCATCGGGCCGCCGGCGGAGCCCGCCCCACGCGCCGCCCGCCTGGTCGACGCGGTCCGGGTCGCCGCGGGCACCGGGCTGCTCCTGGCCGGGCTCACCAGGCTCACCGGCCGGTCGCCGGCCGTCGGCGTCGCGCTGGCCGTCGCGGGCGTCGCCCTCGGCCTGCGTGCCCTGCTCCGCCTGCTGCCGGCCGGGACGCTGCGGGCCCGGCCCGGGCTGCCCGTTGCGGTGCTCTCCCGCGGCATGCTGACCTTCGCGTTCTTCGGGGCCGACACCTACGTGCCGCTCACGGTCACCGCGGTCCGGGGGCAGAGCACGGCCGTCGGCAGCCTGGCGGTGACCGCAGCGACCCTCTCCTGGACCGCCGCCGCCTGGGTGCAGGAGCGCAGGGCCCAGGTGTCGAGCGGCCGGCGCCTGGTCGTCACCGGCCTGTTGGTCCTGGTGGTGGGGATTGCCTGCATCGCCGCGGCCCTCCATCCCGCCGTGCCCCTGGCGCTGGGCGTGGCCGGCTGGGGTGTCGCCGGGTTCGGCATCGGCCTGGCGTACGCGCCGATCTCGCTGATCGTGCTCAAGGAGGCGCCGGCCGGGCACGAGGGCTCGGCCACCGCCGCGATGCAGCTCGCCGACAACCTCGGCGTCGCCCTCGGCGCCGGGCTCGGCGGGGTGGCGGTGGCCCTGGGCGACACGACCGGGTGGCCTCCGGGTGCTGGCATCGCGATCGCCTTCGCGATGACGGCGTGCGTGGGGCTGGCGGGCGCGGTCGTGGCCCGCCACCTGCCGGACCGCGTGCTCGCCGGGCCCGCTCCCGCGGCGGTCCCGCCCCGGCCCCGGGGGTAGCGGGCGCCGGGCGCGCGCCGGGTCAGAGCCGCTCGATCGAGGAGCTGCCCGAGGTCTGCTGGCGCTCGAACCGGGGGCTTCCCTTGTACCGCAGGCTCGACGCGCCCGACAGGTCGGCCGAGATCGTGCCGGTCACCGACACGGTGGCCTTGCTGGCGCCGGACAGCTCGACGTCGAGCCGCTGGGCCTCGAGCCCCCCGAGGTCGAGGTCGCTCGCGCCGCTCGCCTGGACCGTCAGGCCGCTCGCCTTCCCGGCGAACCGCATCTTGGACGCGCCCGACGCCTCGGCCCGGAACGCGCCCACGTCCGCCCGGCCGCGGACCTCACTGGCCCCGGAGAGGCCCATCACGACGGCGTCACCAGTCAGCTCGGAGTCGATCTGCACGTTCGAGGCGCCGGACGCGCGTACCTCCCGCAGGCTGCGCATGAACACGTCGGCCCGGAGGGTGGCATCCCGCACCGGGGACCGAGGCTTGAGGCGGAGCCGGAGGGTGCCGCTCGGCACGATTGCTAGAGGTTGTCAAGTATTGGGTGCTATGCTCGCGAGATGAGCGAGACGCCGCAGCCGGATGCGAAGCCACGCCCGAGCCCCGAGGCCAGGGAGATCTGGCAGCTCCTGATCGAGCTGTCGACCACACGGATGCGCCAGCGGTTCAGCCACACCATCGCCGAGCTGCGGCTCTCACCGCCCCAGGCCCACGCGCTGCGCCAGCTCGAGCCCGACCAGCCGCTGCCCATGCGCGACCTCGCCGGCAGCCTGGCCTGCGACGCGTCCAACGTGACCGGCATCGCCGACCGCCTCGAGAAGCGGGGGCTGGTCGAGCGGCAGCTGTCGTCGAGCGACCGGCGGGTCAAGACCCTGGTCGTGACCCCCGCGGGGGTGGCCACCCGCAAGCGCCTGCTCGCGCTGCTCTACGACGTGCCAGCGCCGATCGCGGCGCTCAGCGCCGCCGAGCAGCGCCTGCTCCGCGACGTGCTCCGGCGCGTCCTCGACACGCCTGACAACCAGGGCTGAGCGGGCCGGGACGCCTCCTCACCGCTTGGGTTATCCTTTCGAGCCGTTCGGCCGATTCATGGGCCAGACGGACGGATCGGGGACACCAGCCCGCCGCCTGCGCCCGGCGTCTTCGACCCGAAGGAGGCAGCATGCGACCGGTCCGCACCCTCGCCGTCCTCGCCTGTCTGGCCCTGGCCGCGGGCTGCACGGCTGGCGGCACCACTGGCGGTCGCGACGCCGCCCGGCCCGCGGGCACGACCCTGGCCGCGGCGGGCGGCAGCGCCACGGGCCCTCCGGCGGCCACCCCGACCACGGCCCTTCCCCAGGCGGCCGGCACCGCGCCGGCCGCCTGGGGAAGCCGCCCGGCCGCCAAGGTCCGCACGGGCGCGCAGGCGCAGCTGGTCGCGGTCCGGGCCGCCCACCACGACGGCTTCGACCGGGTCACCTTCGAGTTCCGGGGCGGGCCGCCCGGCTGGCGTGTCCGCTACGTGCCCGAGGTCACAGGGCTCGGCTCCGGGCAGCGCGTGCCCCTGCGGGGCCGGGCGTTCCTCAGCGTGCTGTTCGACCCGGCCAACGCCCACACCGAGGCCGGGGCGCCCACCTGGCGCGGGCCGAGGCTCACGCCCGCGCTCCCGTCGATGCGGCAGGTCGTGCTGGCCGACGACTTCGAGGCCCAGCTCGCGTTCGGGATCGGCCTCAGCAGCCGGGTCGGCTTCCGGGTCATCGAGCTCACCAGGCCACCCCGGGTCGCCGTCGACGTGGCCGCCTGACCGCGACCGTGGCCGCGCGGCGAGGCGCTGGCTGCCGTGCGGGCGCTGTGGTCGATGCGGAGCCCCCGGTTCAACGGCGCGGAGCCCCCGGGCTCAACGGCCGGTGGGGTCAAGGGGCCTGACCGCGCGACGACGCGGGCTGCCGGGTGTCGCCCTGAGCGGCCGGAGGCCAGCAGGGGTGGCCGGGGGGGACCGCCACCCCTGCTGGCCGGTGTGGCCGGGTGCCGCGGCGGTCCCCCGCGGCACCCGGCCACCCACCCCTACCCGGCGCTAGACACGCCGGCGACGAGCAGCCGCGCGCAGGCTCGCCCCACCGGTCCCGACCAGCACCAGCCCCGCAGCCAGCAGCGGCAGCGCCTCCAGCACCAGCAGCCTGCTGCCGCTGACCCTGCTCACCATGCAGCTTCACCCTCTACCCATACGCGACCGGCCCGCGGGATCGCCCGAAGGGCGACGGAAACGGCGAATCCGTGTCCGAACGGATAAGCGCACCCCCCACCCCCACCGTTACACCCGCCGCCGAGATTCCTCGACGATCCCTGGGGCGGTTCCGGGGCCTGGCGCGCCAGGCAGTCCGGCGGGCGGCGGCCGGGCGCCGGCGGGCAGCACCGCACTGAGCCGGCGGGCAGCACCACCGCACTGAAAGGTCTGTGCAGCAACGGCAATTTTGGGGCGGAACGACCGGCCAAGGGACGAAAGAAACCGGTCGCCAGGGAAGGCGACGGCGGCAGGGGAGGCGACGGCGGCCCGCGGTGCATCGAGCCGATCGCGGCGACCCGGGGCCCACTCGGATCGACCCGAGCCGGCACCTCCGGACCGGCAGGAGCGGCGCCGGAAGGTGTGATCAGACGTCGACGCCACGCTCCTCACCGAAGCGGCCCTCGGCAAGGGCCCAGGCGGTGAAGTCGTCGTCGTCGCCGGTCGGGCGGGCGACGAAGGCGCGGGCGAGCTCGTCGATCCGCGCGTTGCTGAAGCCCTGCACCGAGAGGAACGGCCGGGCCTCGTCCGCGAGCTGGCTGGCATGCTCGTCGTCCGGGCCGGCATGCGAGCTCGACATGGTGGACCACCTCCGCAATGACGTCCCGTCACTCGTCGGCCTGACGAGCGCGAGCAATCCTACCCATATCGGATGCTGCGCAGTGGCGAGGGACTCTTACCGCTCACCGCTCAACGTCTCCGCTCGGCCATGAGACGTTCGAGCACGATCGCCACCCCGTCGTCGGTGTTGGCGGCGGTGACCTCGTCGGCCACCGCGAGCACCTCGTCGTCGGCGTTGGCCACGGCGACCGACCGGCCCGCCCAGGCGAGCATCGCGAGGTCGTTGGGCATGTCGCCGAGCGCGACCACCTGAGCCGGGGCGATGCCCAGCCGCCGGCACACCTGGTCGAGCGCGAACGCCTTGGTCACCCCGGCGGCCGAGATCTCGGCCAGCCCGACCCCCGACCAGGTGACCACCGCCTCGTCCCCGGCCACCGCGCGGGCGCGCTCCACCAGCTCGGCGAAGGGACGCTCGGGGTGGCGGACCAGCAGCTTGATCACTGGCGCGGCGACCAGGCCGAGGGGGTCGTCGAGCTCCACCTGGTCGGTGGCGGCCAGGCCCCTCCGGCCCCAGCCGGTCTCCGACTGGAACCGCTCCTCGGTCTCGGACGCGAACACGGCTCCGGGCAGGGCCGCCCGCAGCTCGGTGACCAGGCGCCTGCCAACCTCGGCGGCGAGCGGGGTGGTGACAACCACCTCGTCGGCGTCGAGGTCGTAGACGAGCGCGCCGTTGGCGCAGATCGCGAGCCCGCGCACGCCCGTCCTGGCGGCGATCTCGCGGATGCTGCGGGACGGCCGGCCGGTGACGATGACGAACGCCACCCCGCCGGCCAGGACCCGCTCGATCGCGGCCCGGGTCCGCTCCGACACCGTCCCGTCGGGCCGGAGCAGCGTGCCGTCCAGGTCGCTGGCGACCAGGCGCACCCCCGGCCGCCAGGCCCCGTCCCCGCGTCCATGCCCGTCCCCGCGTCCATGCCCTGCCATGCGGCCATGCCCTGCCATGCGTCCAAGGTAGCGGTCCGGGAAGTCCGTGGCCCCGGATGGAACCGTGTGGGACACTGCAAGGTTCGTGCGCGCCTACCTCGCCCTGCTCTCGGCCGGCTTCCGCCGCCAGGCCACCTACCGGCTGGCGCTCGTCAGCGGCCTGCTGACCAACCTGTTCTTCGGGCTGGTCCGCACCGCGCTGTTCTACGCCCTGTACCGGGAGCGGCCCGAAGCGGCCGTGGGCGGGCTCGACCTGGCCGACGCCCTCACCTACGTGTGGATGGTGCAGGCGATGTTCGGCCTGGTCTGGGCGAGCTGGATCTGGGAGTTCCCGGAGGCGGTGCGCTCGGGTGACTTCGTGGTCGAGCTGACCCGGCCCGGCGACCCCTGGCTGCGCCAGCTCGCCTACGAGCTCGGCCGGACCTTCAACCAGATGCTGCTCCGCTCCACGGTGCCGCTGCTCGGCGCGGCCGCGCTCCTCCCCCTGGCGCTGCCCACCACCCCGGCCGGGGTGCTGCTGGTCGCGGTCAGCATGGTGCTCGCCAGCGTGGTCGCGTTCGAGGTCCGGTTCCTGTTCGGCACGGTCGCGTTCTGGTCGTCGGACTACCGGGCGGTGTTCAACATCGGCTTCCCCGTGCTGTGGCTGCTGTCCGGGTTCGTGATCCCCATCGACTACTTCCCGGCGGCACTGCGGGCCCTGGCCGAGGGGAGCCCCCTGTACGCGATGCTGATGGCACCGGTCCACGTGGCCGTCGGGCAGTCGGTGCCGGCGTCGCTGGCCCGCCAGGTGGCCTGGGTGGTCGCGCTGGGCGTGGCGAGCCGGGTGACCCTCTCGCTGGCCTGCCGGCGGCTGGTGGTCCACGGTGGCTAGCGCGGTGCGGCCGGGGGCCGGCCTGCCGGCCGGTCCGGGACCGCGGCCGGGGCCGGCGGGGCGGGTGGCCCGGGCGCGGGCCGGGGCCGCGGTGTACCGGCGGCTCGCGGCCGCGACCCTGCGGGGCCGGGTGCGCCATCCGGCCGGGTTCGTGCTCCGGACGCTCGGGACGGGCCTGGTCGTGGTCACCGAGATCGTCGGGGTGGTGCTGGTGGTCGAGGGCTTCGGCTCGCTGGCCGGCTGGACCGCGCCCGAGGTCGTGCTGCTGGTCGGCCTCGGCGCGGCCGGCCAGGGGCTCGGGCTGCTGTTCGGCGACCGGCTCGAGCCGGCGTTCTTCTCCGAGGTGGTCCGCAAGGGCAGCTTCGACCAGGTGCTGACCAGGCCCACGTCCCCGCTGGGCTGGATGGTCGCGAGCTACGTGGAGGTCCGCTTCCTGGGCCGGGTGGCGGTCGGGGCCGGCGCGGTGGTGTGGGCGGCCGACCGGGCCGGGGTGGACTGGACGCTCCCCCGCCTGCTGGTCGCGGTCATGGCCGTGGTCTGCTGCGGGGCGCTGGTGTTCGCGATCTCGGTCCTTGGCGGCGCCCTCACGTTCTACACGGTCGAAGGCAGCGAGGTGGTCAACATCTTCACCTACGGAGGGGTCTCGTTGAGCTGCTACCCGATGGAGATCTACGGTCCGGGCCTGCGCGCGGTGTTCCTGTGGGTCGTGCCGTTCGCGCTCGCGGTGTACGTGCCCGCGCTGGTCCTGCTCGGCCGGGCCGGGCCGCCCGGCCTGCCCGCCGCCCTGGCCTGGGTCACGCCGGCGGCCACCGCCCTGTTCGCAGGGCTGGCCGCGGCGGGCTGGCGGGCGGGGATCCGGCACTACGTGGGGGCCGGGTCGTGAGCACCGGGGCCATGATCGAGGTGGCCGGGCTGCGCAAGGAGTTCCGGACCCGCCGGGGCCGGGTGGTCGGGGTGGCCGGGGTCGACTTCGAGGTCGCGGCCGGCGAGTTCGTGGGGTACGCCGGCCCGAACGGCGCGGGCAAGTCGACCACGGTGAAGATGATGAGCGGGATCCTGGTCCCGTCGGCGGGCACGATCAACGTGGACGGGCTGGTCCCCTGGCGCGAGCGGCGCCGGCTCGCCCGGCGCATGGGGGTGGTGTTCGGCCAGCGGAGCCAGCTCTGGTGGGACCTGCCCGTGCGGCAGTCGTTCGAGCTGGTGGGCCACCTCTACGGGGTGCCGCGGGCCGAGCTGGCGGTGCGGCTGGCCCGCCTGGCCGAGCTGCTCGACCTCGGGCCGCTGCTCGACGAGCCGGTGCGGGCGCTCTCGCTCGGCCAGCGGATGCGCGCCGAGCTGGCCGCGGCGGTGCTGCCGAGGCCGCAGGTCCTGTTCCTCGACGAGCCCACGATCGGCCTGGACGTGGAGGCCAAGGCGGCCGTGCGCGACTTCCTGCGCGAGCTGAACCGGGCCGAGGGCACCACGGTGATCCTCACCACCCACGACCTGGACGACATCACCCAGCTCTGCAGCCGGCTCATGATCATCGACCACGGCCGTCTCATCTACGACGGCACCGTCGACCGGCTGCGCGACGCCTACGGCACCACCCGGGTGCTGGTCGTCGACCTGGTCGACGACGTCCGGGTGGAGCTGGAGGGGGCGGCGACCGTGCGGGCCGAGGGCCATCGGCGCTGGCTGCAGTTCGCCCGCGACGAGCTGAGCGCGGCCGAGCTGATCGCCCGGGTCCTCGACCGCCACGAGGTGGTCGACCTGACCCTGGTCGAGCCCGACATCGAGGACATCGTCCGCCGGATCTACCGGGGCGAGGCCGCGCCCGCGAGCGGCTGACGGCCCCCGGGGCACAGGTGTGTAGATCTGCTGATGGGCGCCTTGCCGGCGGGCATGGACAATCTCGCACGATCCGGTAGAGGCTTCCCAACCGGTCCGGGGGGGCCATGTTGCGGCTGTTGGGTTTCGCGGAGCGGGTGCGCCGCCGGTCGATCGCTGGCGAGACGCCGCCGGCTGACGACCGGAGGCTGCCGCCTGCCGCCTCATCACCGTTCGGGGTCCAGGTCGACCCGCGCGAGACCAGGCTGGCACGCGAGGTCAGGCTGTCGCCCACGCCCAGGCCGGCTCCCCACCCAGGCCCAGCTCCCCACCCAGGCCCAGCTCCCCACCCAGGCCCAGCTCCCCACCCAGGCCCGGGTCCCAGGCTCGCACCAGCTCCCCGGCCCGCACCGGGTCCCCGGCTCGCCCCGGCTCCCTGGTCCGTACCGGCTCGCCGGCCCGGCCGGGCGCGCCGGGCCGGGCCGGCGGCAGCGGGCGGTCCGGTGCCGTGGCGCCATCGCCGGTGGTGCCCCGCGCCGCCGGGCGCCCGGTCGGCCCGCCGCCTCGTCGCGCTCGGCCTGGCCTGCGCCCTGGTCGTCCCTGCGGTCGCGATCGCGCGCTCCAGCGACCCGGCCGCCCAGCCGAGGGCGCCGCTCCTGATCGCCCCGTCGCTGAACGAGCTGAACCGGGTCATCGCCCGGGCGGAGCGCTACCTCGACGGGCTGTACAAGCCGCTGGGGGCCGTCGGCGCGGTCCAGTCGGAGTACTACGGGCTCCCGATCCGGGTGTTCTTCCCCCACTACGACCGCTGGGTGCTGGCCGGCCAGACCCGGTCGGAGCAGTGCCGGCCGGGCGACTGCCCGTCGCTCACCCGCATCACCCGGTTGGAGTCGGCCTACGCCACCGAGACCTACGACCTGACCTTCGCGAGCCCGGCCACGACCGACGCCCTCCGCCTGCGCGTCCGCTGCGACTGGAACGCCGGGCCGGGGCGCTACCGGGTCACCGTCACCGCCGTCGAGATGCGCGACCGCGGCCTGGGCCGCGCCGAGGTGTGGCTGGACGACACCCGCGTCGGCAGCTTCTCGCCCCGCGCGGCGGGCGCCCCCTACCCGGCCTACACGCTCAGCTTCCCCAACACCGACGTCAGCCACCTGCGCAGCTTCCGCTTCACGGTGCGCCACGCGACCCAGCAGGCCTGGCTGTACGCGCAGGCCAAGCGCGACAAGGCCAGAGCCGAGGCCCTGGCCCGGTTCATGGTCAACGCCGGGTTCCAGCCCGGTCTCGACCTTCGCGTCACCCTGTTCGGCCAGGGCAGGCAGTACCCGCCCGACCTCAGCTACCGCCACGAGCTGCTCATGGACGCCTACCTGGACTGCCGGCTCAAGCCTCCGGCCACCCCGCTCGCCTACCCCTACCGGTCCAAGGCGTGCCTGCTCGACGCCCGCCCCTACCTGTGGGCGGCCCGGCAGGACACGTTCCTGCCCACACTCGAGGCCATCCAGGCGCTGCACCGGGACGGGTCGCCCGCCCGCTCGTATGCCAACAGCTCCGGCTTCCTGCCCGGCCGGACGACCACGGCGAGCGCCACCGCCGACCGGCTGGAGCTGGCCTTCGACCGGCTCGGCTTCGGGGTCCCGCGCTGCAACCCGCTCGGCTGCGACCGCGAGCGCGCCAGCGGGCTGCGCACCTTCGCCTTCGGCGCCCTCGAGACGCTGCTCGGCTACAAGCACGGGGAGGTGGGTCGCCGTGCCTACGCCGACACCGCGGCCCGGCTGGCGGTCTCCATCCAGGTCGAGGACGACGCCGTCGTGCGCCACGGCGCCCGCGACACGGCCTACCGGCCGGCCCTGCGCGGCGGCTTCTACAGCTACTGGAACCGGCAGCTCCGCTTCCAGCGACCCGACGGCGTCGTGCAGGCCGCGGTCGACCGCCTCGGCATGCCGTCCGAGTACACCGGCCTGGTGCCGAGCGACAGCGAGACCACCTTCGACGGCTACGCGTTCCTGCTGCTCTACCGCTGCGTCAAGTACGCGGCCGGCTGCCAGCCCTTGTGGAGGTCGTACGGGCTCGTCCCCGGCGAACCGGACCAGAGGAGCTCCTGATCAGCCAGAGGAGCTCCTGATCACGAGCGGGCCGCCTCGGCCCAGCGCTCGATGGCCGGGCGCAGGGCGCGGAACGCCTGGCCGCGGTGGGAGGCGGCGTCCTTGGTCGAGGCGTCGACCTCGGCGCTGGTGCGCGTCCAGCCGTCGGGGACGAACACCGGGTCGTAGCCGAAGCCGCCCGCGCCCCTGGGCGCGTCGAGCAGGCGGCCCTCCCAGGCCGCCTCCGCGTGCCAGGTGCCGAGGCCCGGGTCGACCAGGGCGGCGGCGCAGCGGAAGCGGGCCGTGCGCCGCCCGGGCGGTACGCCGGCCAGCTCGGCCAGCAGCTTGTCGAGGTTGGCCTTGTCGGTCGCGTTCGGGCCCGCGTAGCGGGCCGAGCGCACCCCCGGGGCGCCGCCCAGGGCGTCGACCTCCAGGCCGGAGTCGTCGGCCACGGTCGCCAGCCCCGACCAGGCCGCGTACGCGCTCGCCTTGAGCAGCGCGTTGGCCAGGAACGTGACCCCGGTCTCCTCCACCTCGGGCGGGGGGCCGAGCCCGACGTCGGCCAGGCCGGCCAGCTCGACCGGCAGCCCGGCCAGGAGGGCGCGGAGCTCCCGCAGCTTGCCCGGGTTGCCGGTGGCCACGAGCACCCGCGGCACGGTCGGGCCCCCCTCGCCCCCGGGCCCGGCGCGTGGGGCGCCCGGCGCCCGGATCGGCAGCTCCTCGCCCGGCCCCGAGGTTCCGGGTGCGCCCGCCCGCCGGGTCACGGCCGCGACCGGGCGGCGCCGAGGTCGAGCGGGGCCGGGCCGAGGGCGAGGCGGCGCAGGGGCGGGATCGCGGCCTCCTCGAGAAGGTCGCCGAGGGCGAGCTTCTGGGCCGCGACCAGCTCGGCGACGCCCCGGCCGGCGAGGTCGAGCAGGGTGTCCAGCTCGTCCCGGGAGAACGGCTCCCGCTCGGCGGTGCCCTGGACCTCGACCAGGCCGCCGAGGCCGGTCATGACCACGTTCATGTCGGTCTCGGCGCGCACGTCCTCCTCGTAGGGCAGGTCGAGGCAGGGGACGCCGTCGACGATGCCGGCGCTGACCGCGGCGACGTGGTCCCGCAGCGGGAAGGTCTTGCCCCGCTTCTCCTGCATGAGCCGGTGGCAGGCGGCGAACAGGGCCACCCAGGCCCCGGTGATGGAGGCGCAGCGGGTGCCGCCGTCGGCCTGGAGCACGTCGCAGTCGACCCACAGGGTCGACTCGGGCAGGGCTCGGGTGTCGGTGACGGCGCGCAGCGCGCGGCCGATGAGGCGCTGGATCTCGTGGGTGCGGCCGCCGGGGCGGCCCTTGGCCACCTCGCGGGAGGAGCGCTCGCTGGTCGACCCTGGCAGCATCGAGTACTCGGCGGTGACCCACCCCTTGCCGGTGCCGCGCAGGAACGGGGGCGTCCGGTCCTCGTGGCTGACCGCGCACACGACCCTGGTGCGGCCGATCTCGACCAGGGCCGAGGCGTAGGCGGTCTCCTGCCAGCCGAGCGTGATGGCGATCGGCCGCAGCGCGTCAGGGGCGCGGCCGTCCTTTCGGGTCACGGCGTTCCTCCGAGCTGGTAGACGTCGCCCTCGACGGCCACGTCGAGGTCGCCGCCGTACGCCTCGCGGGCGCGGTCGACGGCGACCCGGGGGTCGTCGTGGGGACGCAGATGGGTGAGGACGAGCCGGTCCACGCCGGCCTCGGCGGCGAACCGGCCGGCTCCCGCGGGCGTCATGTGGAACGGTTCGGCGCCCGGCGGCTGCTCGGTCCAGGCCGCCTCGCAGACGAACAGGTCGGCGCCGTCGGCCAGCCGCCCGAGCCCGTCGCAGGGCCCGGAGTCGGCCGAGTACGCGATCGTGCGGCCCCCGGCGGCGGCCCGGACCCCGTAGGTCTCGAGGCTGTGGAAGGTGGCGACCGCGGTGAGGGTGAGCGGGCCGAAGCGCAGGCACTCGCCGTCGGCGAGCTCGTGCACCTGGAACGCGTCCTCGAGCACCGACGACGTGCCGGTCGTGACGAGCCCGCGCACGTGGTCGGCCCAGCCGGCCGGGCCGAACACGGGGACGCGGGTGCCCGCCGGCTCGAAGTCGCCGTAGCGGAGGGTGTAGTAGGCGAGGGGGAGGTCGATCAGGTGGTCGACGTGCAGGTGGCTCACCCAGATCGCGTCCAGCTCGGTCGGCGGGGTGTAGCGGAGCAGGTTGGCCAGCGTGCCCCCGCCGGTGTCCACCCACACCCGCACCGGCCGGCCCCTGCCGTCGCCGTCGGGCGCCGCCTCCAGCAGGTAGCCGGAGCAGGCCCGCCCGGGGGCGGGGTAGGTGCCGCAGGACCCGAGCACGGTGAGCCGGATCACGGCGCGGTCGCCTCGGCCGGCTCGGGCACCGCGACCCGGGCCGGCGCCGGCCCCGCGCTGCACCGCTCCACCCGGTTGACCTCGGGGCCGAGGAAGCGGGCGCCGAGCCGGCGGAAGTGGTCGGGGTCGCCCGAGGCGAGGAAGCGGTGGCTCGGCGCCGCCCCGTAGGGGGCGTGCAGGCCGGCCCTGGTCAGCTCGGTGAACACGTTGCGGGCGGTCCACTCGGCCGAGTTGACCAGGAAGACGTCGGGGCCCATGAGGTAGCCGATGACCCCGGTCAGCAGAGGGTAGTGGGTGCAGGCCAGGATGAGGGTGTCGACGTCGGCCCGGATCAGCGGGCGGAGGTAGGCGCCGGCCGCGTCGAGGATCGGCTGGCCGGTGGTCTCGCCCCGCTCGACGAACTCGACCAGGCCCGGGCATGCCTGGGAGGTGACGGTGACGTTCTCGTGGGTGGCCCGGATCGCCTCGAGGTAGCGGCCGGAGCCGATCGTGCCCCTGGTGCCGATCACCCCGATGCCGCGGTTGCGGGTGAGCCGGACCGCCGCGCGCACCGCCGGCTCGATCACCTCGACGACCGGGACCGGGTAGGCCGCGCGCAGCTCGTCCAGGGCGGCCGCGGAGGCGGTGTTGCAGGCCACCACCACCAGCTTGACGTCCTGGGCGAGCAGCAGCTCCATGACCTCCTCGGCGAAGCGGCGCACCTCGGGCTGCGGCAGGGGTCCGTAGGGGCCGCGCTGGGTGTCGCCGAAGTAGATCACCGACTCGTGCGGCAGCAGGTCGATGACCGCGCGCGCGACGGTGAGCCCGCCCACGCCGGCATCGAAGATCCCGATGGGTCGCGTATCCATGCCCGGCACGATACCGCAGCCCGCGGTCGGGGCCGGTGACCGGCCGGCGCGGCGCGCGGCGGTCCGGCTCACCCGCAACCGCGGCATCGGGGTGACCGGCACCAGGGGCACGATCGGCTCCGGCCTCCACCTCGAGGCGATCCGGGCCACCCACGAGCGGTCAGGCCCAGAGCTGGCCGCGCAGCCCCTCCTCGGCGCGCTCCGGGTCGGCGCCGTAGGCGCCGGTGGACAGGTACTTCCAGCCCCCGTCGCAGACCAGCAGCACGATGTCGGCCTGCTCGGCCCGCTCGGCCAGCCGCAGCGCCACGTGCAGGATCGCCCCGCTGGAGATGCCGGCGAAGACCCCTTCGACGGCGGCCAGCTCGCGGGTGCGGCGCAGGGCGTCGGCCGAGTTCACCTTGATGCGCCGGTCGAGCAGGGTCTCGTCGAAGATGGGGGGGACGAAGCCCTCGTCGAGGTTGCGCAGCCCGTACACCAGGTCGCCGTACTCGGGCTCGGCGGCGACGACCTGCACGGCGGGGTTCTGCTCCTTGAGGTAGCGGCCCACGCCCATGAGGGTCCCGGTGGTGCCGAGCCCGGCCACGAAGTGGGTGACCTCGGGCAGGTCCCGCCAGATCTCGGGCCCGGTGGTGTCGTGGTGGGCGAGCGCGTTGGCCGGGTTGCCGTACTGGTAGAGCATGACCCAGTCGGGGTTGGCGGCGGCCAGCTCCTTGGCCACCTCGATCGAGCCGTTGGAGCCCTTGGCGGCCGGCGAGAGCACCACCTTGGCGCCGTACAGCTCGAGGAGCTGCCGGCGCTCCTTGGAGGTGTTCTCGGGCATGACGACCACCAGCCGGTAGCCCCGCAGGCGGGCGACCAGCGCCAGCGAGATGCCGGTGTTGCCGCTCGACGGTTCGAGCAGGGTCGCGCCCGGGGTGAGCCGGCCGGTCTTCTCGGCGTCCACCACCATCGCCTTGGCGATGCGGTCCTTGACGCTGCCGGTCGGGTTCTGCCCCTCGAGCTTGGCCCAGAGCCGCACGTCGGGCCGCGGCGAGAGCCGGGGCAGGCCCACCAGCGGGGTGTTGCCGATCGCGTCGACCAGGTCCTCGTACCGCACGTCGCTCACCCGCTCCCGCCGTTGACCGGGGGGCTGGGCATGAGCCCCCCGGACCCCCCGGCCGCCGGGGGGCTGGGCATGAGCCCCCCGGACCCCCCGGCCGCCGGGGGGCTGGGCATGAGCCCCCCGGACCCCCCGGCCACGGCGGGCAGGATGGCGACCACGTCGCCCTCGGCCAGCTTGGCGTCCAGGGCGCCGAGGAAGCGGACGTCCTCGTCGTTGACGTAGACGTTGACGAAGCGGTGCAGGCTGCCGTCCTCGTTGAGGAGCTGGCTGGCGATGCCCGGGTAGCGCTCGTCCAGGTCGGCGAGCAGGCTGCGGATGGTGTCGCCCTCGGCGGCGACGCTCTTGGCGCCGTCCGAGTACTTGCGGAGGATGGTCGGGATGCGGACTTCGACAGGCATGGGTGGCGGGCCTCCTGGGCGGTTGGGGTGGGCGGCGGCCGGGGGCCGGTCACGCCGGCGGCGGTCGGCGGGCTCGGCCGCAGCTCAGGCGCGGTGCGCCGGCCGGCGCCGACATCGCCCGTAGCGGGCGGCCGGACCCTGGCGGTGCCAGACCGGCGAGGCGAGCCCGGCGGCGGGCCCGGAAGGAGGCGGCGCGGGGCGCACCGGGCTCACCCGGCCACCGCCGGGCTCGCCTGGTCGACGATCTCGACCGGCTCCTCGGTCACCTGGCCGTCGACGATGCGGAAGGCGCGCAGCTCGGGCGCTCGCTGGTCGGCCAGGGAGAGGATGAGGTAGGCGGCGTCGGGGTAGCGCGCCAGCTCGACGTCGGTGCGCGACGGGTACGCCTCGGTGAAGGTGTGGGAGTGGAAGATCCCGACCAGGTCCCAGCCCCGCTCGTCCATCTCGGTCATGGCCCGGAGCTGGGCCTTCGGCTCCACCACGTAGAAGGTCGGGCTGGCCTCGGCGTTGGGCAGCGCGTAGACCTTCTCCACCCGCCCGTCCCCGCCCAGCAGGGCGCACGCCTCGTTGGGGTACTCGGCCCGGGCGTGGGCGACGAGCGCGGTGTAGCTCGGTTGGTCGATCTCGAACATCGGTCCTTCCAGCCAGGTCCTCATCCGGTCACCCGGTCCCAACCACCCGGGCGGCGCCGATGTTCCGGCGTCTGCATGCCCAGGTCGAGCGTAGCATCGCGACCAGCGAGCCGACCATGGCCCGCCCTGGTCAGCCGGGGGGCAGGCGGCGCACCCGCACGGCCCCGGCCGGGCCGCCGACCACCCGCCCGACCAGGGCCGGCCGCAGGCCGCGGCCGTGGAGGTCGTCGAGCAGGCCGGCCAGGGCGCCGGGCGGGACCGCAAGCAGCAGGCCGCCCGAGGTCTGGGCGTCGTGGAGCAGGGTGGCGACCACCGGCGGGACGCCCGGGTCGAGCTCCACCTTGCCGGCCAGGAACGCCTCGTTGCTCCTGGTCCCGCCGGAGACGAACCCGGCCCCGGCCAGCTCGGCGGCGCCGGGCAGGAACGGCACCCGGGCCGCGTCCACCTCGCCGGCCGTGCCGCTCGCCCGCAGCATGCGGTGCAGGTGGCCGAGCAGCCCGTAGCCGGTCACGTCGGTGGCCGCGCGCACGCCGGCGGCCAGGGCCGCCTCGGACGCGTCCGCGTTCAGGGCGGTCATCGACGCGACCGCGCTCGCCACCGACCCGGGGTCGGCGCCGCCCCGCTTGAGGGCGGTGGCCACCACGCCGGTGCCGAGCGGCTTGGTGAGCACCAGGTGGTCGCCTGGCCTTGACCGGTCGACGGTGAGCAGGCGGCCCGGGTCGGCCAGGCCGACCACGGCCATGCCGTACTTCGGTTCCGGGTCGTCCACCGAGTGGCCGCCGACGACCAGGCAGCCCGCTTCCCTGGCGACCTCGGCGCCGCCCCGCAGCACCTCGGCGAGCAGCTCGAGAGGGAGGGTCGCGGCCGGCCAGGCGGTCAGGTTGAGCGCGACCAGCGGCCGCCCGCCCATCGCGTACACGTCGGACAGCGCGTTGGCGGCGGCGATGCGCCCCCAGTCCCGCGCGTCGTCGACGATGGGGGTGAAGAAGTCGGTGGTGAGCACCAGCGCCCTGGACCCGTCCAGGCGGTACACGGCCGCGTCGTCGCCCTCGCCGGCACCGACCAGCAGGTCGCCGGCTGCCGCACCGAGCCCGGGACCGACCGCCCGCATCAGCTCGTCGAGCGCGGCCAGGGGCAGCTTGCACGCGCACCCGGCGCCGTGGGAGAGCAAGGTCAGGCGGACGGCATCGGTCTGGGACGGCATCGACGCTCCCTTCAGGGGGGCGGGCGGCTTCACGATCCCTCTAGGATAGGGTCGCGTCCCACGTCACCGCGCCGGAGATCCCACGTGCTCGCTTCCATCCTCCGCGAGGCCGCCCGCCAGTACCAGCGCCGGCCGCTCGCCGCCGTGGCCACCGTCGCGTTCGGCGCCGCCTCGCTCTCGCTCCAGCGGGCCGCGCAGCCGGTCCAGGTCGTCGGCGGCCTCGCGCTGGTGGTGGCCGGTGTGCTGGCCGAGCTGTTCCTGATCGCCTACCTGGCCGGCGCGCTCCAGCCCGGCCCGCACCAGCCCGGCCAGGCGCTCGCCGCCGCGCGCCGGTCGGCCGGTCCCGGCTTCCGGGGCGCCCTGCTCCAGTTCGCCTACCTGGCGCTGGCCTCGATGGTGGCCCTGCTGCTGCTCGGCGCCCGGGACCTCGCCACGCTGAGCAGGAGCGAGCAGACCGCGTTCGAAGTCGGCACCGTGCCGCTCCTCGCGGTCGCCTTCGCGTTCCTGGCCGTGCTGGCCCAGCGGATCGTGCTCGACGGCGAGCGCCGCGTCCGCCTGGCCGCCGCCGTGTCCCACCGTGTGGCAGCCGCCCACTTCCCGGTCTGCCTGGGCATCGGGTTCCTGCAGGCGGTCGGCCGGGTCGGCGACGCCCCCGGGATCACGCTGCTCGGCCAGGTCGCCATCGTGGTCGCGCTCGGGCTGGCGGAGCCGTTCCGGATCGCCATGAGCAACTCGCTGTTCCTGGCCACGCGCTCGCTGCACGTCACCCAGCCGGACCGCAGGCGCGACAACCCCGACCGCCTGGGCTGACTCCCTCACCCCACCACGCAGGACAGCTCGCCGGTGCCGGCCGGGAAGCTGGCCATCCCGTAGGCGGTGAGCACCAGGCCGAGCACGAACGGCGCGGCCAGGGCGAGGAGCTGGAGGCGGCGGTTGCCGGCGGGGACGGCGTCGAGCAGGGCCATGGCGGCAAGGCCGCCAACGAAGCCGCCGATGTGCGCGAGGTTGTCGATGTTGGGGATCCGGGTGGCCAGGAACAGGTTGATCGCCACGATGAAGAGGAGGTTCTGCAGGGGAGCGCCGCCGATCGAACGGCGCCGCCGGAAGAAGAACGCCACCAGCGCGCCGAGCAGCCCGAAGATAGCCCCGGAGGCGCCCACCCCGAGCACCGTGCGGCCGATCGCGAAGCTCGCGGCCGCACCGACGAACCCGGCCCCCACGTACAGGGCGAGGTAACGGGCCCGGCCGAGCACGTACTCGAGCTGGGGCCCGAACACGTACAGGGCGTAGCTGTTCAGCGCGAAGTGGATGATCCCGGCGTGCAGCACCATCACGGTGAACAGCCGCCAGTACTGCCCGGCCTCGGCGATGGCGGCCGAGTTGAGGGCGCCGAGCTGGCACAGCGCCGGGGAGGACGGGTCGAGCAGCCCGGCCGCGCCGCCGCTCTGGGCCGCCTCGACCAGCAGCATCACCGCGTTGACGGCGAGCAGGCCGAGGGTGACCACCGGTCGGCCCGGTCCGGGCAGCCCCCGGACGTCGGCCCGCTCGCTGGCGTCGTCCGGGCAGAGCTGGCCGACCGCGGCCGGCTGGGCGCACTCGCCACAGATGGGCCGGTCGCAGCGCGAGCAGCGCAGCGCGGTGGGCCGGTCGGAATGCCGGTAGCAGGTGGCCTGGGCGGGTGCCGGTGCGTGGCGGGCCAGCCATTCCGGGCGGTCGTCCGGCACCTGGTCGTCGGGCAACGGGCACTCCTCTCGATGGGCCTCGCCGGCCCAGCATGCCATGCCTGGCGAGTTCAGCGGGCCAGGAAGCCTGGGATGGCCGGCACCTTCAGGTCGGGCGGCGAGGGCAGCTCGGTCTCCGCGCGAACCGCGTCCACGCTGGCCACGACGTGGTCGGCGATCGCGTCCCAGGACAGCGGGGCGACCGCGGCCTGCCGGAGGGTCCGCCGGCGCTCCCGGTCCCGCTTGAGCGCGCCCTGGATGGCCCGGGCGAACTCCGACTGGTCGCGCGCGATCCACACCAGCCGGCGCAGGTCCTCGGCACCGGCGACCGCGGTGGTCACCACCGGGAGCCCGGCCGCCAGGTAGCCGAACAGCTTCTCGGGCACCACTGCCCGGGTGGCCGGGGCGACCTGGTGGGGCGCGATGGCGACGTCGGCCGCGGCCAGGTAGTCGGGCAGCAGGTCATAGGGCCGGGGCCCGATCACGTGGACGTTGCGCACCCCGGACAGCAGCGGGGCGAGGAAGTCGGCGGCCGGGCCCACGAACACGAAGCTGTGGTCGGCCAGCCGCTCGGCCGTCCCCCGGATGAGGCCCACGTCCAGGTAGGCGCGCATCGAGCCGGCGTAGATGACCAGCGGCCGGGGCAGGTCGGTGAGCTCGGGCGCGGGCCGGCCCTTGGCCAGCCCCTGGTCGGCACCGACCGGGTGCAGCACGGTCCGCGGGTTGCGCGCCTTCAGCTCCTCCACCAGCTCGCCCGTGCCCGCCCAGACCAGGTCGGCCCGGGGCACGTGGGCCGCGTAGATGTCGTCGAGGACGCCGCGCTCGTCGGCGTCGGGCGGGTAGGCGGCCCGGGCGTCGCGGCGGAGCTGCGCCACCCGCGTCACCCCGCGCCCGCCGAGCCGCTGGGCCAGGTCGACCGAGAACCGGTCGGTGAGCCCGTGCAGCATGATGAGCGGGTGGCCGAAGGCCTGCTCGCGCTCGAGCCGCTCGATGGTGCGGTCCAGGGCGGCGTCGGGCCGCTGCGGGTCGCCCCGGGGCGTGAACAGCAGCACGCCCCCGTCCTCCACGCCCGAGAAGCGGCGGAGCTGCCCGGCCATGTCCTGCTCCCAGCGCGGGTCGCGGAAGCGGGTGCGCAGCTCGGCGGGGTCGACCGGGGGCTGCACGTGGAAGACCCGGCCCACCCGGGCGTGGCGGGCCAGCGCCCGGCTGAGCAGCTCGTCGCCCCGGCCGTACAGGCCCCAGTCGTCGAACGCCCAGCTCTTGAGCACGTTGTAGGTCGGCAGGTCCCGCCTCTCCTCGGCCACGCGCCCTCCACCACCATCGCCCGTCCGTCACAGCCCAGCCCGGCGCATCCTACGACGGCGCGGGGGCCGGTCCCGAACGGCGGTCAGGGGCCGGTCCCGAAGGGCGGGCAGGGGGGGCCGCGTCCCAGGCCGCGGGGCCTTGCTACCCTCCCCTCATGGCGCCAGACCCCGCCGGGACCGACGTGCGCGTCCCCGCCCCGACCGTGCCCCGCTACGGCGAGGCGTCCCTGTCCGACCTCATGCCGTCCCTCCTCGCCGCCCTGGACGTGCCCGGCTGCCGCAACCCGCTCGGGCTCGAGCCGGCCCGCCGGGCCTGCCTGCTGGTGGTGGACGGGCTCGGCTGGGAGCTGCTGCTCGCCAACCGGACCTGGGCGCCGTTCCTGGCCGCGGCGGCCGAGTCGGGTTCGCCGCTGACCGCCGGCTTCCCGTCGACCACGGCGTCGAGCCTCGGGTCGATCGGGACCGGACGCCCGCCGGGCGAGCACGGGCTGGTCGGCTACACGATCGCGCTGCCCGGGATGGAACGCGCGTTCAACTGCCTGCGCTGGGCTCCCTACGGCCTTGGCGGGTCCAGGAACAGGGACCTGCGCGACCGGTTCGCGCCCGAGCGGCTGCAACCGGAGACGACCGCCTTCGAGCGCGCCGCGGCCGACGGGGTCACGGTCGCCCTGCTCGGGCCGGGCGAGCACGCCGCCTCCGGGTTCACCCGGGCGGTCCTGCGCGGCGGCGTGTACGCCGGGGTCCTGTCCCTCGGCGACCAGGCCGCCGCCGCGGCGCGCCACCTGGCCGGCAGCAGGCGCAGCCTGGTCTACGCCTACCACCCCGACCTGGACAAGACCGGGCACGTCAGGGGGACCGCCACCGACGCCTGGCGGCTGCAGCTGGCCCACGTCGACCTCCTGGCCGCGCACCTGGCCGACCGCCTGCCGCGCGACGCGGTCCTGCTGGTGACCGGCGACCACGGCATGGTCGACCTGCGGCCCGAGCAGCGGATCGACCTGGCCGACCAGCCCGAGCTGGCCGCGGGCGTGCGCCTGCTCGCCGGCGAGGCCCGGGCGCGCCACGTCCACGCCAGGGAGGGGGCCGCCGGCGAGGTGCTGGCCGCCTGGAGGGAGCTGCTCGGCCACGCGATGTGGGTGGTCTCGGGCGAGGAGGCGATCGAGTCGGGCTGGTTCGGGTCGCGCGTGCCCGACCGGGTCCGGCCCCGCATCGGCGACGTGGTCGCGGCCGCCTTCGGTCCGGTCGGGATCGTGCAGCGGGACGTCGATCCGGCCCAGGCCCGCCTGACCGGCCACCACGGCTCGATGACCCCGGCCGAGCAGCTCGTCCCCCTGATCGAGGTCCGCCGGTAGCACGCCGGTCACCTTCCGGCCACCCGCGCATGCTGGTCTGCCTGCGGCGCCGGACGAGACCTGCCCTGGTCTGACGAGCGTCACAGCCGGGCGTCGGGCTAGGTGGCGCTGAAGAAGCGCACCTCCGAGATGGACGTGCGCCTGTAGTTCTGGCCGGTCTTGGGCGCCTGGAAGACCTCGGTGATCTTCATGGTGACCCGCTCCACCGGCCGGGGCGGGAAGTCGATGTCCTGGAACTTGGGCTGGTCGGCGAGCGCCTTGGTCAGGGTGCTGCCGTCGGAGAAGGCGAGCTCGAGGGTCTTGGGCCGGTGCCGCAGCTTGAACTCGCCGCCGGCCGCGCCCGCGGCGATCGCGATGCGGCCGAGCCGCACCGGCTCGGCGAACGAGAAGCTGAGCGTGGCGAACTGGTCGGTCGGGAGCCGGGACCAGTAGGTGTCCGGCTTGCCGTCCACGAGCAGCGCCGCCTTGCGGGAGCCGGACTCGCTGCTCGCCTCGACCTTGGCCGCCTTGACCTGGGCGAACGTCTTGGCCGGGCCGGGGCCGGAGGTGCTGGTCGTGGTCCCGCCCCCCCGGTCCTGCCGCAGCAGGCGGGAGCCGGCGACCATGCCCACGGCCAGCACCACGAAGACGGCCAGGACGACCGCGAGCCGGCGCAGCGCGCGCCCGCGCTCGCTGTGGCCCCGGGCGTGGTCGCCGGCTGCGGGCTGGCCCAGCTCGAGGATCGGGCCGGACGGGCGTGCCTGCTCGGCGACCTGGCGCTGAGGCTCGGCCGGTTTCTGGGCTGGGGACTCGCCCGCGGGCGGGCCCGGCGTCCTCGGCGCCACCGGCGGGCGGGCCGCCGGCCGCCCGGGCGCGGTCTCCGGCTGGCGCTGCCCGGGCCTGGCGACCGGCCGCTCGGCATGGCCGCCGGCGACCGGGGCCGGCCCCTGGTCGCCCTTGCGCGTCCCGGCTCCCGGGTCGACGAGCTCGGTGGAGTCGCCGCCGTCGACCCCGGCACCGTCGCCGCCGTCGACCCCGGCACGGTCGCCGGCGGGCTCGGCGGGGAGGACCTTCGGGTGCAGCCCGGCGGGGGCCGACCCCCCTTCCCACTCGAGGAACGCGTGGCAGTCCGGGTTCTGGCAGAACGTTTCGTTGTTTCCGTTCTCGTGGCCGCACCTGGCGCAGACGATCATGCACCCACCGCCTCGGCCAGCCCGCGGACGCTGCCGCGACGCCGGCACGGAGCGACCGTCTGGGCCACGGCCCGGCGGCGCTCGACCGGCCAGTTCTCGTCGATCATGGCTCCCACCCATCCGGCCAGCCAGTCGACGATGTCGGCCGGGGCCAGCTCGGGGTCGAGGTGCTCCCCGAGATTGTCGAGGGTGCAGGGCACCGGCGCCAGCACCTCGTTGTCTCTGCGCCGCTGTAGGTTGACCTCTCGCTGCCTCACCCAGCGGAAGGGCTGCCGAGGTCCTTGACACGAGAAGCCTCCTTCCATCCAGCGGGGACGACAGGCAGTCACGTCGGTGCCGGAGCAAGCAGCGGGCGGGGAGGAGAGCCAGAGCCCACAATGGACGGGCGAGGACCAGCGCACCACTGCGAGGACCAGCGCACCACTGCGAGGAGCGCGCCGATGCGTAGGGCGAGAAGCGACGTACCACCAGCGACCGCGACCGCGCGCGGGCGGCTGCTCGAGACCGGCGGCGGCAGCCGCACCGGGGCGTTCGGGGTTCGAGAATGGCTGCTGCTTTCGAGCGTCGCCGTGATCTGGGGGTCGTCGTTTCTGCTCATGGACATCGGGCTGGAGGCGTTCCGGCCCGGCGTCATCGCGTTTGCCCGCGTCGGGCTCGGGGTGGTCGCGCTCGCGCTGTTCCCGGCGGCGCGCCGCGGGATCGACCGGCAGGACCTGCCCCGGGTCGCGTTTCTCGGGCTGATCTGGATGGCCGTGCCGCTGCTGCTGTTCCCGGTCGCGCAGCAGTGGATCGACTCGTCGGTGGCCGGCATGCTCAACGGCGCGGTGCCGCTGTTCGGCGCTGCCTGGGCGGTGGTGCTGCTGCGCCGCCCGCTCGCCCGTGCGCAGACGATCGGGCTGGTCGTCGGCTTCGCCGGCGTCATCGCGATCTTCTGGCCGCAGGTGCAGGGCTCGCAGGCCACCACGCTCGGCGCCAGCCTGGTCGTGCTTGCGGTCGTGTGCTACGGCCTTGCCGTCAACCTCGCGGTGCCACTGCAGCAACGCTACGGCTCCCTGCCCGTGCTGCTGCGCGCCCAGCTCGTCGCCTTGGTGCTGTTGCTGCCGTTCGGTCTGTGGAGCCTGCCCGGGTCGCGCTTCGAGTGGAAACCGGCGCTCGCGATGCTGCCGCTTGGAATCCTTGGGACCGGGCTCGCCTTGGTCCTCATGACGACCCTCGTCGGGCGCGTCGGCGGCCCACGCGGCGCCGTCGCCACCTACTTCATCCCGGTCGTGGCGATCGCGCTCGGTGCGGTCTTCCTCGACGAGCGGGTGGCGTCGGCGGCGCTGCTCGGCACGGCGCTGGTCGTCGCCGGTGCCTGGCTGACGTCCCGCCGCGAGACCTGACCCGCGACCGGGCACCGACACCACCCGCGACCGGGCACCGACACCACCCGCGACCGGGCACCGACACCGTGGGCGGAGCGGCTCAGCAGGTCGTCTGGCGGCGGGCCCTTGCTGGCTGCGGGGCCCGGTCAGCGGGCGAGGGCCGTGGCGGCGTCGAGGAGGGCGGGGACGAGCGGCCACTCCTCCACCGTGAGGCTGCGGTAGCGCCGCCCGGCGATCTTGGCCAGCGAGGTGGCCCGCTGCAGGGCCAGCCGGGAGTCGAGGGGCGCGGGGCGCGCCTCGGCGTACGCGTCGAGCAGCACGCGCCCGGCCCGCCCGGCCATGGGGACCAGCGCCGGCCTGCGGATCGCCTTCCAGTCGAGGTAGGCGAGGAGGTTGCCGAGGTCGCGGGCGGGCTCGGACCGGCACGCGGTGTCCAGGTCGATCATGACCTGGCGCTCGCCGGCGATCAGGAGCTGGTCGGTCCGGAAGGCCCCGTGGCTGGTGACCGCCGGCTCCGGCGGCCCGGCGCCGGCGCGCCGGTCCAGCAGGCCGATCACCGACTCGTAGCGGCGCGCGAGCTCCGGGGCGGCCTGGGCCATGGGCGCGGCGCACGCGCGCAGCTCGTCGAGGTCGGCGCCGGCCGCCGGCAACGCCACGCCGGGCAGGTGGCAGGCGTGCAGGGCGGCGAGATGGCGGCCGGCAGCGGCCAGCCAGCCGTCGCGCACCGCGGCGGGCACGGCCGGGTCGAAAGCCCGCTGGTTGAGCTCGGTGGCCTGCTCGGCCTCGGGCTGCACGAGCAGGCGCAGGTCGGGCCAGTGGGCCACGACCGGGAGGATCTCCGGCATCGCCGGGTCGGCGCTCGCGGCCCGCCGCAGCGCGGCCAGGATCCCGGGCCGCTCCCCCCACCCGCCGGCGACGAGCTTGCCGTACAGGGTGCGCACCCCGGCGTGGGTGCGGAGGTCGTAGCGGATCGTGCAGCGGGCGCCGAACTTGTAGCGGACCGGTGTGGCGGCGCAGCCGAGCACGCGCTCCCCCGGCGCGGGCGCCCGCTCCCCCAGGCGGGCCAGCATCCGCCGGGCGTCGAGCGCCTCGGCCAGACCCGGGAGCCCCTCGTCCTCGTCCGGGAACTTGAGGCTCACGCCCTCGGGGGTGACCACGACCGCGGCCACGGTCGGCTCCGCCCGTCCGCCAGGGCCGGCCAGGGTGAGCGCGTAGCTGGTGACGCAGCGGGTCAGCGGCAGGTACTTGACGTCCTGCCGCCGCAGCTCGCCGACCTCGTGCCCGCGCGCCGCGACCAGCGCGGCCGCCTCGGCCGGGCGGGCCGCAACCGACAGCGCCGGCAGGGCCGGGTCGAAGTCCAGGGCGGCGGGCATGCCGTCAGGTCGTGGGCGAGACGCCGGCGATGGGCAGCAGCGGGCTGGGCGGCTGGGCGGCCGTGCCCCCGTCCAGCAGGGTGAGCAGGTGGTCGACGGCCACGCCGAGCCCGTCCACGGGCGGCCGCTCCGGGGGCGGCCCGGCCGCGCCCCGGTCGAGGCTTGCCAGCAGGGCCGCGGCCACCGACTCGCCGCTCAGGTTGGCAGGGTCGACGGTCCGCACCCAGCCGCGCTCGGCGAACAGGCCAGCCCGGGTGCGCTGCTCGGCGCTGGGCCCGGGCCGGGGGATGAGCACCGCCGGAGTGCCCGAGCGCAGGGCCTCGACGGTGGTGGAGTACCCGGCCATCGTCGCGACCGCGTCGGCTGCCCGCAGGTAGCTCAGCGGGTCGCGCACCGACTGGAGCACGGTGGCATGCCGGCCGGCCCGCTCGCGAAGCTCCCCGAGGAACGGCTCGGGTAGGAACGGCCCGGCCACCAGCACCGCCGTGCAGCGGCTCTTGGCCTGGACCTCGGGCAGCGCGTCCAGCACCGCCCCCATCATCGGGTAGCCGTCGGCACCGCCCCCGGCCATGGCGACCACCAGCGAGTGGCCCGGGTGGACCGGGCCGGTGAGCTCGTCCCTGACCGCGGCGACGTCCCCGCCCTTCTCAGGGGCGCAGACGTAGCCGGTGTAGCGCAGGCGCTCGGCCACGGCAGGCGGGAACCCGTACTGCGCGGCCATGTCGAACACGTCCTGCCGGCCGTAGACGAGCACCAGGTCGTAGTAGCGCTCCAGGGCGTCGTAGGCGGCTTCCAGGGCCCAGCGCCGCCGGACCACCTCGGGCGCGTCGAGGATGTCGCGCAGGCCGAGCACGATCCGGGTGCCGATGTCGGAGCGGCGCAGCGCCTTGAGGGTCGAGCGCAGCTCGCCCATGGCCCCGTGCGGCATGTGGTCGACGAGCAGGAGGTGGGGCCGGAAGCTCAGCGCGGTCGCCCGCAGCAGGTCGCGCCGCATGGCGTGCACCTGCGCGAAGCCCAGCGGCAGGCCGACCGGCCGCCAGTCGCCAGGGGCGAGCTTCACGATCGAGGGCAGCTTGACGTAGTCCTGCTGGGGCACGGTCCCGAAGAACTGGCCGAGCGGCGAGTCGGCCACGGTCAGCACCGCGGCGTCGGGCCGGGCCGCGGCCAGCGCGGCAGCGATGGAGCTGGTCCGCCGCAGGTGGCCGAGACCGAGACCGTCCTGGGAGTAGAGCATCACCCGCGGGCGGCCGTCGCCCCTGGCCCGGATCATGAGTCTTCCTCCGTCCTGCGCCGCCCGCGCAGCGCGAGCGCTGACAGCCCGAAGCCGCCGAGGAAGGCGGCGGCCACCGCCGTCGAGACCCCGAAGGCGGAGACGCCGCCACCCGGCCCCCCGCCGGGCACCGCGGCCACGGTCGCGGCCTCCGCCTGCCTGGTGGGGTCGGCCACACCAGGGCCGAGCACCACCAGCACAGCCCGCATCCTCCCCGGATGGACGTTGCACCTGTAGCTGTAGCTCCCGGGCTTGGCCGGCGCGGTGAGCTTCGCGGACGCGCCCGGCTGGACCACGTTGGTGTCGAGTGGCGCGTCGTCGAAGGTGGCCGTGTGGGCGACCTCGCCGCGGTTGGCGAAGGTCACGGCCGCGCCGGGCGCCGCCGAGGCCTCCTTGGGGTCGAAGGCGAAGTCCCCCATGCCCACACGCACCTGCCTGGGGCCGGCCGACTCGACCGCCGGGCCCTGGACCTCGGCGCCGACGACCGTGAACACGCCCTTCATCCGCTGGGCGTGGACCTCGCAGTGGAACCGGAACGTGCCCGGCTTGGTCAGGGTGATGCTGGTGTTGTGGCCGGCGAACCGGCCGCCCTCGGCGCCCGGGTCGACCACGCCGGTGTCGAACGACTTGTCGTCGGCGGTGAGCGTGTGGGGCTTGCCGCCGACGTTGGCGAAGACGATGGTGGAGCCGGTGGGCACCGTGAGCGTGGCCGGGTCGAACTTGAAGGCGTTGCCGGCGAAGCCGGGGTCGAGCGCCTGCACCCGCTGCGCCCTGGCCGGCGTGGCGCCCTGCTTCACCACCACCACCCCGTTCATCTTCGATGGGTTGACACGACAGAAGTAGGAGTAGACCCCGGGGGCGCTGAATACAACCGAGCCTGTCTCGTTGGGAGAGATGGGCCTGGTGTCGAAGGTGCCGCCCCGGTCGGTGGCCGTGTGCGGGCGTGCCCCCCGGTTGGTCCAGGTCACGGTCGTGCCCAGGTCGACGGTCAGCTTCGCCGGCTCGAAGGCGAAGTCCACGATCTTGGCGTCCGCGGACGCCTTCGGCTGCGCCGCCGTCGCGGCCGGGGGGCCCGGCCGGGCCACGGCGGGTGCCGGGAGCAGCGCGCCCGCCAGCGCCAGCAGCGCGAGGAACCGGATCGCTCGCATGTCGCTACCTCGCCACGATGATGTAGTCGGCCACGCTCGTCGCCCAGATGGCGGCGAACGACAGGAACAGCCCTGTCCCGATGGCGGGCAGGAACCGGTCGGCGCCCCGCCCGAGCTTGAGCACGGCGTACTTGAGCGCGAGGAGGGCGAACACCAGGCTGCCGAACGCCGAGTGCAGCAGCACGCGCATGGGCGACACCGGCCCGGCCGGCCCGGCCAGGCAGGTCAACCCGACCAGCACGGCCAGGGCGACGGCGGCCCGGCCGTTCACGCGGTGCACACGGGCCGCCGTCCCGGTGGAGACCGGCGGGATGGTGCTCGCCTCGTAGAACCGGGCGGCCAGGAAGACCTGGAGGCCGGCCGAGGTGAACACGGCCGAGGTGAGCAGCACCTTCACCAGCAGCAGGTTCCCTCCGGTCAGGTCGTCGAGCAGCTTGGTCACGTCGTTGCCACCTCTCAGGTCGACACGGCGACGCGCGCCGTCATGCTCGGGTGGATGGTGCAGCGGTACTCGAAGCTGCTGGAGGCTGCCACGCTGAAGGCCCTGCCGGGCGGCAGGATGCCAGAGTCGAGCTCGGCGGACTCGGAGGTGACCGTGTGCGGGGCCACGTCGTCGTTGGCGAACACGATCGTGTCACCCTTGCGCACCGTGAGGCTGGCCGGACGGAAGGTGAGCCCGGACATGCGCACGGTCGCCACAGTCGCCTCCGTGCCGGCGCCGGCGCGGGCCAGGTCGAGCTGGCGCGCGGCGATCACCACCGGCCCGGCGAGCGCGAACGCGGCCAGCCCCACCACCACCGCGAGCCACCCCCAGCGGGCGCGGGCCCGCCCCTGGGCCTGCGCCGCCGGGCCGGGAGCCGGCGCGGCAGCCGGGCTGGCCACAGCCCTGGGGGTCGGGCCGGCCTCATCCGGACCAGGGGCGACCGCTTCGGCGGCCGGTCCTTCAGGACCAGGGGCGGCGGGCGCCTCCCCCGCGGGGGCGGCCGGCGCCTCCCCCGCGGGGGCTGCTGGTGCTTCGCCCGCGGGGGCTGCTGGTGCTTCCCCGGCGGGGGCTGCTGGTGCTTCCCCGGCGGGGGCTGCTGGTGCTTCCCCGGCGGGGGCGGCCGGGGTGGCCCCGGGTTGCGCGTGCCCGGGCGGGGCGGGCGTCGATGGGCCGGTCCGCTCCCCGGACCGCTCCCGGTCCCGCGCCTCGATCGCCGCGTCCAGCAGGACCTCGACGTCCTCGTAGCCGGGATCGTAGGCGGCCAGCCCGCTGAGGCGCTCGACGGCCTCGTCCCAGTGCTCGCCGGAGAACGCCCGGACCCCCTCCGCGTACTTGCCGGCCAGGGGGTCGCCCTGCGCCGACGGGGCCGGCGACCGCAGCCCGTCCAGCGCCTCCTGCAGCGCCGCGACCATCTCGGCCGCCGACCCGTAGCGGTCCCCAGGCCGCTTGGCGAGCGCCCGGAGCACGATCCGCTCGAGCTCCACCGGCATGTCGGGGTTCAGCTTGCGCGGCGGGGGCGGAGGCTCGTAGGCCTGCCGCATCAGCGCCGCCGCGGGCGAGTCGGCGTCGAACGGCACCCGGCCGGTCAGCATCTCGTACAGCACCACCCCGACCGCGTACAGGTCGGTGCGCGCGTCCACCGGCAGGCCGTGCGCCTGCTCAGGTGCCATGTACGCGGCCGTCCCGACCACCAGGCCCTGCTGGGTGAGCTGCCCCCCGCCGGTCTCGAGCAGCAGCTTGGCGATCCCGAAGTCGGCCAGCATCGGCCAGGTCGGCGAGGGCATCAGCACGTTGCCGGGCTTGACGTCGCGGTGGACCAGGCCGCGCTCGTGGGCGAAGCCGAGCCCCGAGAGCAGGTGGGTGGCCAGCCCGATCGCCCGCACCGGCTCGATCGGCGCGATGAGCAGGTCGGCCAGGGTGCGGCCGTCCTCCACGTACTGCACCACCAGGTACGGCTGCCCGTCCTGCTCCCCGTAGTCGTAGATCGGGACGATGTTGGGGTGCTGGAGCTGGGCGATCGAGCGCGCCTCGCGCTGGAACCGGGCCAGGAACTCCGGGGCGCCCGGGTGGGCGAGCACCTTGACCGCCACCCACCGGTCCAGCGACGGCTGCCACGCCTTGTACACCGTGGACATGCCACCACGCTGGATGACCCCGCGAAGCTCGTACTGGCCAAGCCGCCGGCCGACCAGATCGCTCATGCCCGTCCTTCCCGGGACCCTCCCTGAGCAGCCACGCCGTCCACTGGGAGGCGCGTGCGTGGATGTTAGTATCGTCAAGTGCCCCTCGGAAGGGGGAGGTGGGGCTGGATGCCAGACGATCTCCCGCCGGCTGCCCCGCCCCCGGGTCCGCCGGTGCGCGAGACGGGCGTCGCGCAGGTGATGACTTCGACCAGTGTCGGCATGCACCCGGGCGAGTTCCTCGCCACGGGGTTGCCGATCCTGCAGGTGGCGCTGAACGTCGGCCGGATGTCGGCCAACCTCGGCCCGCTGCTGGCCCCGCTCGCCTCGCGGGCCCCGTCGGCGTCACCGCCGGCGGTGACCTACGCCAAGCTGCTCGCCTACAAGCAGGGCAACCGGGGGACGGTCCGCTACGAGGTCGACGGGATCGGCGACGCCCGCACGGTCGTGCTGGGCAAGCTGTACCCGCAGCTGGTCCAGGCGCAGCGGGTCGAGCGCGTCCTTGCGGCCCTGTGGGGCGAGGTGTTCGCCGGCACCGACGGGCTCGGCGTGCCCCGCCCGCTCGGCTGCGTCCCCGACCTGTCCATGCTGGTGTACATACCGGTCGAGGGCGAGCCGCTGGACGAGGTGCTGCCCGGCGACGGCGGTGCGAGAGCGATCGAGCTGACCGCGGCGTGGCTTCGTGCCCTGCACGACGCCCGGCTGCCGCTCGACCGCCGCCTCCAGGTCAGCACCGAGCTGGTGAACGTCGAGGCCTGGGCCGCCCTGATCGGCCAGGCCTACCCGGGCGAGGCGGCCAGGGCGGCACGCCTGGCCGCCGACCTCCGCGTGGCGGCCGCCCGCTCCCGGTTCCGCACCGACACCCCCATCCACAAGGACTTCCACTACAAGCACGTGATCGTCGACGGGGGCCTGCGGGTCATCGACTTCGACGAGGTGCGCCTCGGCGACCCGATGTACGACGTGGCCCACTTCTGCGCCCACCTCCGGCTGCTGGGCGTCCGCACCTCAGGCGACCCGGCCGGCTTCGCCGGCCTGGAGCGGACCTTCCTGCGCGCCTACGGCGACCAGGCAGCGCGGGACGAGCGCTTCTCGTGGTTCGCCACCTACACCTGCCTCAAGATCGCCAAGCAGCTCTGCACGGTCCGCGGGGTGCGCCCGCGGCCCGACGGCGAGGAGCGGCACCGCCAGGTCCGGGTGATGCTCGACCAGGCCCGGGCCTACCGCCACCCGCCCCCCGAGCCGGGCGAGGGCTGACCGCCTTGACCGCCGCCCCCACCCGCGGACGCGAGCACGCCAGGCCCGGCCTGGCCTACCTGGTGCGGAGCTGGCCCCGCCTGTCCCAGACCTTCGTGCTCGACGAGGTCCTCGCGCTGGAGCGGCTCGGCTTCCCGGTCCGGCTGTTCGCCCTGACCGACCCGGGCGAGCCCCTGGCCCAGCCCGACCTGGCCCGGGTCCGGGCGCCGGTCAGCTACCTGGACGGGGCGGGGGCGCTCGCCGACCACCTGCGCGTCGCCCTCGCCTCGCCCGGCCGCTACGCGCGGGCGGCCTGGTTCGTGGTCCGCCACCCCGAGTCCGACGGGGGCTACCACGAGGCCTCGCGCGCCCGCTGCCTGACCTTCGCGGTGCGCCTGGCCCGGCTGCTCGGCCGCGAGCGGGGGCGCGCTGACGCCAGCGCCCACCTGCACGCCCACTTCGCCCACGACCCGGCTCTGGTCGCCCTCCTCACCCACCGGCTGGCCGGCATCCCCTGGAGCTTCACGGGCCATGCCCGGGACCTGCACCAGGTGCCGGACGCCGCCCTGGCCCAGCGGGTGGCCTCGGCCACGGCCACGGTGACCTGCAGCCGGGCCGGAGCCGAGCGGATCAGGAGCGCGGTGCCCGAGCGCCTGCGGGAGCGGGTGCGCCTGGTCCACCACGGCGTCGACGTGGACGCGTTCCGGCCCCGGCCGGCCGGGGCGGGCCGGGAGCCGGGCCCGCCGCGGATCGTCTCCATCGGCCGGCTGGTGGAGAAGAAGGGCTTCCCCGACCTGGTGGAGGCCTGCCGGCTGCTGCGCGACGGCGGCCACGCGTTCCACTGCGCCCTCTACGGGGACGGCCCGCTCCGCGACGACCTCGCAGCGGCGGTCGGCCGCCCCCCGAGCCTGGCCGGCACCGTGTCGCTCGCCGGCCCCCGCACCCGCCGCCAGCTCCTGCCCGAGCTGCAGCGGGCCGACGTGTTCGCGCTCACCCCGTTCGTCACCGCCGACGGCGACCGGGACGGGATCCCCAACGTGGTCATGGAGGCGATGGCCTGCGGGCTGCCCGTGGTCGCCACCGCGGTCGGCGGGATCGACGAGATCGTCGAGCACGGGGTCAACGGCCTGCTCGCCGACCCCCACGACCCACGGGCCGTCGCCGCCCACCTCGCCGCCCTCCTCGGCGACGAGCGCCTGCGCCGCCGGCTCGGCGCGGCGGCCCGGCGCACCGTGGTCGAGCGCTTCGACGCCCGCGCCGGCGCGGACGCGCTGGCCGCCCTGTTCGACGACGAGCCCAGGAGGAAGACGTGAGGCCGGCGGGCGCACCCCGGGCGGTGGGCGCCGGAGAGGAGCGGCGATGAGCGCGCTGGACCGGTGGCTTGAGCTGGCCCTGGACCCGCGGCGGGCCGGGCCCGCCCTCCAGGCGGCCCTTGGCGGGCCGGCCGGGCCGCTGCCGGTCGCCATCCTCGACGCCAAGTACGAGGCCGGCGGCGCCTCCACCGTGCTGTACGAGCTGGGCGACCGCGTGGTGGTGGGCACGCGCACCGAGGGCGACGCGGCCGGGGGCCTGGGGGCGGAGCGCCGGGCCGGGCTGCTGGTCGAGCCCCTCGGGCTGCGGGCCTGGGTGTTCCCGGACGACCCGGCCCTGCCCAACCTGGCCTCGCTGCTCGACCCGGAGGTGCTGGCCGATGCGCTGGAGGCGGCCCTGCCGGCCTGCCGCGACGGTGGGCGGGTGGTGCGCTGCCGCGCGACGCCCTTGCGCTACCGGCCCCTGCGCCGCTGCACGCTGCGTATCGAAACCTGGATTCGCGCCTCTGGAAAGACGATCATACGAAGCACACTCTTTGCGAAGGTGTACCACGATGCCAACAAGGCGGCGTCGGTCTGGCAGGAGATGCGCCTGCTCGCCGAGGCGGAGCCCGTGCGGGCTGGCCGGCTCCGGGTAGCGGCTGCCAGCGCCTTCCTCCCGGAGGTGCCGATGGTCGTGCAGGAACCGGTGACGGGCATGCCGCTCGACGGTCTGATCGGGCCGCTCGAGGGCTCGGGCACATCCCCGGAACCTCGGGGGGTGCGGGGCCTGCTGACCGCGGCCGGCGCGCTGGCCGAGCTCCACACCGCCGGCGTGTCCACCGGACGGACGCGGCCGGCAGGGGGGGACGTGCGGCGGATGGTCAAACGGGCGGGCGGCGCGGCCGGTGTCGACCCCCAGCTCACGACACGGATCAGCCAGGTGGCCGCCGAGCTCGGCAGCGTCCAGGGGCGGCTCCCGACGGTGACCACCCTCGTCCACGGCGACTGCAAGCCGAGCCAGTTCCTGGTCGGGAACGGGCCGGCGGCACTGCTGGACTTCGACCACTGCGGCATGGCCGACCCCGCCTCGGACGTGGGCAACTTCACCGCCAGCCTCACCCAGCTGGCGGTCTGGCAGGAGCTGAAGGCGCGCGGGTCGGCGGAGTCGGCGCGCCGCTCCCGCTGGCTGGCCGAGCTCGGGGAGGCGTTCGTGGACGAGTACGAGGCCCGGGGCGGACCCGGCACCGGGCTGCGCCAGCGGGTGGCCTGGCACGAGACGGCCGCCCTGCTCCGCAAGGCGCTGCGCGCCTTCGCCCGCAGCCCCCGCTCCCCCATGCCGGCGGCGCTGGCCGGCGCGGCCCACCAGCGGCTGGCCGGCGCGGAGGGGCTGGCGCCATGAAGACCAAGCAAGCCCGCAAGGAGGCGGTCGCGAGCGGGCAGGCTGGCGCCGTGAAGGGCAGACGCGCCCGCAAGGCAGCCAAGGCAGCGGCGGCCGGGAGCGGGCAGGCTGGCGCCGTGAAGGGCAGACGCGCCCGCAAGGCAGCCAAGGCAGCCGCCGGGAGCGGCGTGGGCGACGCCCGGCGTGTCGCGCGCCTGCTCCGGCGGTTCACGGCCGGCCAGCGGCGCGTCTACGTGCTCGCCTTCGTCCTGCTCGCCTTCGAGGCGGGCGCGGCCGTGTTCGAGGCGTACCCGATCGCCTACCTGATCGACTTCCTGACCGGCAAGGGCAAGCTGCTGTCGTTCGCGCCCAGCCGCTACGGCACCGTGGCCGTGCTGACCGCCGCCATCGTGGCGATCGCCGCGGTCAACAGCCTGGCCGACTCCCTGGCCGAGATCCAACTGGCCAGAGGCGGGCGCACGCTCGGCTACAACCTGCGGGTCACCCTCTACAACCATCTCCAGAAGCTGTCGCTCGCCTTCCACAACCGGCGCCGGACCGGGGACGTGCTCACCAGGGTGACGAGCGACGTGACCGCCCTCGAGGAGTTCGTCGTCAAGTCCGTGAGCGACATCGCCGGCAGCATCCTCGTGCTGGTCGGGACCCTCGCCTTCCTGCTGTACAAGTCCTGGCAGGTCACACTGGTGGCCCTGGCCATCGTGCCGCTGCTGTCGCTGGTGTCGAACTACTTCTCCAAGCGGATCAAGGCGACGGCCAAGCGCCAGCGGGCGCGCGAGGGCGACCTGGCCTCCACGGCCCAGGAGATGCTGACCTCGATCGGGGTCATCCAGATCTACGGGCGCAGCGGCGACGAGGAGAAGCGGTTCGCCTCGCAGAGCAAGGCGGCGATGCGGGCGGCCCTGGACGCCGCCGGGCTCGAGGCGAAGTTCAGCTGGGTGGTCAGCGTGCTGGAGGCGCTGTGCGTCGCGGCGATCGTCTGGCTGGGGCTGTGGCTGCTCGACCGGGAGGCGCTCACCGTCGGGCTCCTGGTCATGTTCATCTACCTCATACAGAACATGTTCAAGCCGACCCGGCGGATCATCAAAGAGTGGAACACCATCGGCAAGATCTATGCGAGCGTCGAGCGCATCGGCGAGCTCCTGGACCGCGAGCCGACGGTCAGGGACGAGCCCGGCGCGGTGGAGGCGCCCCGCCTCGTCGGGCACCTCGAGTTCCGCGACGTGAGCTTCGCCTACCAGGCCGACCCGGAGCCTGGGGGCGGGGCTGGGGACGGGGCGCCACCGCTGCGGCTCGCGCTCGACCGCATGAGCTTCACGGCGGCCCCCGGCCAGACGCTGGCGCTGGTCGGCCACAGCGGGGCCGGCAAGAGCACCGTCGCCCAGCTCCTGCCCCGGCTCTACGACCCCCACGCCGGCCACGTCCTGCTCGACGGCCACGACCTGCGCGAGTACACCCTCGAGTCGCTCCGGGCCCAGATCAGCATGGTGCTGCAGGAGACCGTCCTGTTCAGCGGCACGGTGGCCGACAACATCGGCTACGGCCGGGCGGACGCGACCAGGGAGGAGATCGTCGCCGCGGCCAAGCGGGCCAACGCCCACGAGTTCATCCAGCAGCTCACCGAGGGCTACGACACCGAGCTCAACGAGCGGGCGGCCAACCTGTCGGGCGGGCAGCGGCAGCGGATCGCCATCGCCCGCGCCTTCATCCGCGACACCCCGGTCCTCGTCCTTGACGAGCCCACCACGGGCCTGGACGCCGAGTCGACCCAGCTCGTCCTCGACGCCCTCAGGACCTTGCTCCGGGGCAAGACCACCGTGGTCATCTCCCACGACCTCAACCTGATCCGCTCCGCCGACCGCATCCTGGTGATCGCCGGCGGGCGCGTCGCCCAGCAGGGCACCCACCGCGCGCTCCTCGAGCAGGGAGGGCTCTACGCCGACCTGTACGCCAGGCAGTTCGGCGAGGCCGCCGGGGTCGACGGCGCCGCCGGGGCGCCGGAGCCCGCGCCCGCGGCGGTCAGGGCATCGCCGCAGATGCCGGCGCTGGACCTGGAGGGCGACGGCGATTCGCCGCCGGTGAACCGCAAGGTGTTCGAGACGGCGCTGATGCAGGCGCTCCCCCTGCCGGCCACTCCGGAGGCCTTCCGCCTGCTGGCCGGCAGGGCGATCCAGCTGCCCCCGCGCCAGGAGCCGGCGCAGGCCAGCCAGGAGCCGCCCCCGGCGGCTGGGCCTCCCCCGCCGAGCGGGCAGCCCGGGCTGAGCGGGCAGCCTGGGCCGAGCGGGCCGCCCGGGCTGAGCGGGCCGCCCGGGCCGAGCGGGCCGTCCCGGCTGGCCGGCGACGGCACCACCCAGGCGGCCACGCCGTCCTGGACCCGGCCCATGCTCGACCTGCTCCGCAGCCCGTCGTTCCGCCGCGAGCTGCCCCGGCTCGGGGAGGCGCTCGACCCCGAAGCCATGACCCCGCTGGTGCAGAAGCTGCTCGCCGGCGGCTGGGTCGTCGAGCGCTGCGCGCCCGGCAAGGCCCTCTACGTCCCGGACGAGGGCTGCGTCCTGCGCTACCGGGTCGAGCTGCGGGACACGGCCAGCGGGCGGACGGCCGAGCATCTGATCGGCGGCCGGGTCTTCCCCGACGGGGAGGGCGAGGCGTTCCTGCGCGACCGGCTGGAGCCGCTCGCCCGGCGTGCCTCCGGGCGCGAGGAGCTGGCCCCGTTCGCCCGCCCAGTGGCCAGCGTGGAGCCACTCCGGCTCGCACTGCACGCCTACCCGGTCGACGGCGACCTCCCCACGCTGCTCGAGGCGACCGACGCCCGGCGGATGCTCGCGGTCCTCGGCGAGACACTGCCCGACGCGGTGGCCGGGCACCTGGCCATCGAGACCTGCCAGGTCAAGCTGGCCCAGTACGCCCGCCGCGACCGCTGCGTGCTCCGCTACGAGCTCGCCGGGCGGCACACCGGCACCCAGCAGCCGACCCGGCGGGTGGTCTACGGCAAGGTCCACCGGGACGGCCACGGCGCGCTGACCGGTCCGGTGGTGGCCGCGCTCCGCGACCACGTGCTCGACGGCCGCGGGTACCGCTTCGCGGTCCCCCGCTTCCAGGGCAGCCGGGCCGACCTCCACCTGTCGCTGCTCGAGGCCATCCCGGGCTCGCCCCAGATGGCGTCGCTGATCCGGGCCAGGGTCGCCGGCGGGCACGCGCAGGGCCCCGACGGGCTGACCCTCGAGCGCGCACTGGACGCCTGTGGCCGCGTCGCGGCCAACCTGCACTCCAGCGGCATCGTGCTCGGCGAGGCACGGACCCTGGAGAGCGAGCTGGCCACCCTCCGGCGCGACATGGCGGCGTTCGACCGGTTCTGCCCGCCTCTTGGCACGCTGCTCCGCGAGCACCTTGACCGCGCCGAGGAGGCGGCTGCCGAGGCCGAGGCCCTGCTCCTCTGCTTCGGCCACGGCGACTACACCCCCTCCCAGGTGATGTTCGGTGGGCCGGTGACCGGGCTGATCGACTTCGACACCGTCTGCCAGGCCGAGCCCGCCCTCGACCTCGGCCAGTTCGTCGGCTACCTCCGCGTGCTGGTGAGCAAGGCGCAACGGGTACAGGCGGGCCAGGCGCCGGACGAGCTCGGCGAGGAGCTGGCCGAGGCGTTCCTGCGGGTCTACGCGAAGGCCGCAGGCACCGAGGACTTCGAGGCCCTGCGCCGGCGGGTGAACGCGTACGAGACCGTCAGCCTCGTGCGCATGGCCCTGCGCAGCTGGCAGCAGCTCAAGGTGGCCCGCCTGGAGAACATCCTCGGCGTCGTCGAGCAGCGCCGCCCGGCCGGGCCGCGGGTCCGTCCGTGAGCACCACGGCCCGGGTCGCGCTCGGGGACGGGCTGGACCCGCTGCGCAGCCCGCTGCTCGACGCCGAGCTGCCCGGCCTGAGGACGGCCCTGGACGGCGACGCGGTCCGCGGCCACCTGGAGGCCGCGCTGCGCCCCAGGCGCGCCGTCGCCCGCAGCACCCCCGGGCAGGCCACCTATCTGGGGGGCCGCTGCGTGGTCCGCTACCGCCTGGAGCTCGAGGGCGACCCGCCCTCGGCCGCCCTGGTGACCGGGCGCGTCTTCGCCGACCGCGAACGCTGCACCCGCTACGTGGAGGAGCGCCTGGCCCCCCTGGCCGAGTCGGTGCGCGGGCGCGAGGAGCTCGACCCGTTCGCCACGCCGGTCGGGATGGTCGAGCCGCTGCGCATGGCGGTCCAGGTCTTCCCGGTCGACGGGGAGCTGCCGACCCTGGTCGACGCCACCGACCGCCGGCGCATGCTCGGCGTGCTCGGCGAGGCGCTGCCCGCCACCGGCGAGGACGGCCTGGCCGTGGAGGACTGCCAGGTCGAGCTGGGCCACTACGGCCGGCAGCACCGGTGCGTGCTCCGCTACCACGTCGACGCCCGGGCGGCCGGCGGCGGCCGGCGCCGGGTGCTGGTGTACGGCAAGGTCGCCGGCGACGGCCGGGGCGCCCTGGCCGAGCCGGTGACCGGCGCGCTCCGGCGCCTGCTGGCCCAACAGGACGGGGACGGGTTCGGCGTCCCCCGCTGCTACGGGTTCCGGCCCGACCTCCAGCTCGCCCTGTTCGAGGCCATCCCGGGCGTGCCCCAGGTGGCGCAGCTGCTCAAGGCCCGCATCCAGGGCGGGACCGAGCGAGGCCCGTCCGGCGGCCTCACCCTGGAGGAGTCGGTCGAGGCCTGTGCCCGCATCGCGGCCACGCTCCACACCTCGGGGATCGGGCTCGGCCGCTCCCGGACCTTCGGCGACGAGGCGGCCGGGCTGCGGAGCGGCTTCTCCCTGGTGCGCCGCGTCTCGCCCGGGCTCGGCGAGCGGCTGGACGCCTGGCTGGACCTTGCCGAGGAGCGGGCCGCCGCCTCCGGCCCCCTGCCGGCCGGGTTCGGCCACGGGGACTTCAGCTACACCCAGCTCATCTTCGAAGGCCGCCGCAGCGGGCTGGTCGACTTCGACACGGTCTGTCAGGCCGAGCCCGCCCTGGACCTCGGCCAGTTCCTGGCCTACCTGGCCGTGGCCGGCCGCAAGGCCCGGGCCCCGGACGGGCCGGGGCCTGGGGCTGGGGCGTCCCTGGCCGGCCAGCTTGGCACCCGCTTCCTCGACGCCTACGCGGAGGCGGCCGGCGCGGCCCGGGCCGGGCTGCTGGACCGCGCGGCGGTCTACGAGATGGTGAGCCTGCTGCGCCTGGCGTTCCACAGCTGGCAGAAGCTGAAGCGCAGCCGGCTCGAGCACGTCGTCGACGTGCTCGACGAGCGCGTGCCCGAGCTGGCCGCGAGAGGATAGGAGGGCCCGTGGACGACGGCCTGGAACGGTTCGCCGAGCTCCCACCCTGGCTGGTCGCGGTCACCGACGGCGACCGGGTCGCGGACGCGCTGGTGTCGGCGGCGCCCGAGCTGGGCGACGGCAGGCGGCGGTTGCTGGGCTGCCGGATGGACCGCGTGCGCCTCAAGGGGAGGTCGTGGACCGCCATCTACGACCTGACCCTCGACGGGCCGGCCGGCGGCCCGCCCGAGGCCGTACGGGTGCGGGGCACGCTCCTGCCGCCGGGCGACGACATCCCTGACCTGGGCCGGGCCGGGACCGAGCCCGGCGGGGCGCCGGCCGGCCCGCCCCTCGGCGCCGACGGCTGGCGCGCCTACCTGCCCGAGCTCCGCCTGGTGCTCGAGGCCGAGCAGGGCGACCCGGGCCTGCCGGCGCTACCCCGGCTGACCGATCCCGACCAGGCCCGGGCCCTGCTGGAGGAGAGCATCCGGTCCACCCCCGCCTACGCGGACCTGCGCATCCGGTCGTGCACCCCCAGGGTGATGCGCTACAAGCCGGGCAGCCGCTGCACGATCCTCTACGAGCTCGACTACGAGGAAGGCGCAGCCGATCCGAGCTGGCCGGACGTGGTCGTGGCCAAGACCTACCACGGCGACAAGGGCCGGGTCGCCTGGGACGGCATGCGGGCCCTCTGGGAGTCGCCGATGGCCAGCAGCGGGGTCGCCATCGCCGAGCCACTGGCCTTCGTGCCGGAGCTGAACGTCCTGGTGCAAGGCCCGATCCGCGAGGAGCAGACCCTCAGGGAGGGGCTGCAGGAGGCGCTGCGCACCGGCGACCCCGAGGCGGCGCGGGACCTTCGCGGCCTGGTCGCGGGCACGGCGGCGGGCCTGGCCGCGCTGCACACCTGCGGCGTGCGGCTCGGGGAGCTGCTCACCTGGGAGGACGAGCTGGCGGAGGTCCGCGAGGTGATCGACCGGCTGGCCGCTTCCGTGCCCGAGCTGGGCGGCGCGGCCGAGCCAATGCTGGCCGGCCTGGAGGCGGTGGCCGCCGAGCACCCGGCCGACCCGGCCGGGCCGGCGCACCGCAGCTTCCGCCCGCCTCAGGTCCTGCTCAGCGCGGGGCGGCTCGGCTTCATCGACTTCGACGGCTTCTGCCAGGCCGAGCCCGCCCTGGACGTGGCGCTGTTCCGGGCCACCGTCAAGAGCGTCGGCATGACCGCGGGGGGCGGCAAGGCAGCGTCGGCCAGCGCGGAGGACCGCCTGGCCCGCGGGGGGGAGCTCGCCGACCTGTTCCTCGACCGCTACGAGGAGCACGCGCCGATCTCGCGCACACGGGTCGCCCTGTGGGAGTCGCTGGACCTGCTCACGATGGTCCTGCACAGCTGGACCAAGGCCAAGCAGGCCCGCCTGGGCGACGCCATGTTCATGCTCAGGGACCACCTGGCCACCAGCCCGGCGCTCATCGGGGTCTGACCGAGATCCCAGCGGTCATCAAGGTCTGACGGAGTCACCCGAGGCGCGCGAGGGCTCCTTCACCCGAAGCGCGCGAGGCCACGCTGCCTGCAGCGCGCGAGGCCCGGCTGCCTGCAGCGCGCGAGGCCAGCTCGTCCATGGCGTCGAGCAGGCCGTGGGCCCGGTCGACCAGGGCCTCGGTCCGGGTCGCCCAGTCCGGGTCGAACAGGCGCACCCGCCGGACGGTGATCTTGGCCAGCACCAGCGCCTCGTAGAGGCGGGCGCGGAGCATGCGCGCCGATGACGCCGGGGCGTCGTAGCCCTCGAGGAAGCACCGCTGGGCCCACTCGAGCCCGTCACGGTCGGTGGCCGCGTGCCGCCAGTGCAGGTCGGCCAGGAACTTCCCGACGTCGAGGGCCGGGTCGGCCAGGGAGCAGGTGTTGAAGTCGATCAGCGTGAGCCCGCCCGCCGAGGCCCAGAGGTGATCGGTCTTGTAGTCGCCGTGCGCGAAGCCCGGTTCCTCCTGGGGCAGGCGCGCGTGCACCTCCCGGGCCCGGTCGAGGAGCTCGCCGATCTTCGCGCCCACCTCGGGGAGCAGGGGCCCGACGTGCTCGCTGGCCCGGGCGATGGCCCGCACCTCGGCGTCGAAGTCACGGCCCGGGAGCTCGTCGGCGAGCCTCGGCGGGGCCTGCTGCAGCAGGCGCAGGGCCAGCCCGGCCTGGCCGAGCTGCCGGGCCAGCGCCTCCCCGGGCCGCCTGAACCGGTCCGAGAGCGGGGTCCCCGCGACCTGCGGGTAGAGGATGACCTCGTCGTCGGGCAGGTAGGCGAGCGGGCGGGCGGCGGTGACGCCGATCCCGGCCTCCGCCAGCCAGTCGGCGATCCGGACCGCCACCCGGTAGGAGCGGGCACCGTCACCGTCCCGGTAGAGCTTGGCGTAGACCGCCTGGCGGGGGTCCGGGCGCTCGCCCTGTCCGCCGGCCGGGTCGTAGCGGAGGACGTGCCGCTGGCCCGGGCGGTAGCGGACGGCGGTGACGCTGTACCTCGACGCCGGCGGCCCGGGCCGGGCGGCGCCGTCCGCGTCGTAGGCGGCCGAGAGCATGTCGCGCACGTGCCCGGGAGCCGACACGCGCACGAGCTGCGGGTACCTGGCGTCGAGGGGCGAGACCAGGATCCGCATCCCGCACCCCGGCATGTCCGACTGCAGCCGCTCGAACGGAGCGGCCAGGCCCTGGCGCTCCGCCTCGGCCTGCATGGCCGATCCGCCCGGGTCCGGGCCGGGAGCCTGCCAGCCGCGGCTCCCGACCGGCGTCCAGGCCACCGCGACGGGCCGGCTGGCGTGTCCACCCACGCCCACGTCGTAGTAGGCGGTGAGCTTGCGCCCGGGCTTGAACTTCGCCCGGCGCAGGCGGCAGGGGCCCAGCTCGCCGGCGGCGCCCAGCAGCGCGCGCAGCTCCCCGCGCAGCGCCAGGCGCACCGGAGGGGCGCGCAGGGCCCAGCGCACGCCCTCGACCCCGGCCCGGCCGGCCAGGGCGTCGGCGAGCCTGGCGCCAGACGCGCGCCCGAGGTGGCGGGTCGCAACCGTGGACGACATGCTCCCCCTCGCTTCGGGCCGTCCCAGCTCCCCCGGACGGCCCTCGAGAATGGATCCACATGCACACAACCCGGCGGGGGTGTCAATGACCACTTGGACGTATCACAAGGGGGCTGGGAGCGTCTGTTACGTGAACGAGGCGCAAAAGATCATTGACAAGTCATGCACCGGGCGGATCATCTAGCCAGTCCCGGAACGTTCTCGATGGACCCAGCTCCTTTCACCTGCCTGCTGGCGAGCGATCGCCATGACCTCCGTCCGCCACCCGGATGGAGAGGGGAGACAGCGATGCGCCGAGCGCGAGTTCCCCAGCTCGTCATCCTGCTCGCCGCGACCCTGGCCCTGCCGTTCGGCCTGGGCGTGGCCCCGGCCGCCGCCCACAAGCACCCGGGGGCGCCGGTCGTCGCCGAGCCCGCCGTGGTCTACGTCGAGACCTCGGTCCTCACCAGGATCAGCGTCAGCGAGCGCGGCTTCGGGGGCACCGTGACAACGCCCTACCAGCGGTCGTTCCCGATCGGCAAGGGGAGCGGGTTCGTGGTCAACCCGGACGGCACGGTCGTCACCGTCAGCCGGGCCGTCGGGAGCGGCCTCGGCGGGGCCGACATCGACGCCGTCGCCAACAGGTTCCAGGAGGAGTACCGCGACCTGAAGATCCCCGTCGGGTTCGTGCGGACGGGGTTCAAGGCGGTGCTCGAGTCGCCCGACAGCTCCAGGCGCGGCTGCTTCGACACCGACGCGACCCGCTCGGCCTGCGTCGACTTTGCCAGGCCGGCGTTCCGGGTCTTCCCCTACGTGGCGGGCTCGACCGCGGGTCTCAAGGCGACGGTCGTGCACGCCGGCAAGGCAGGCGGCGAGGTGGCGGTCCTGAAGGTGGACGCCAAGGAGGGCATGCCGTCGGCCAACCTGGCCAGCTCCTCGACCACGGCGGTGCCGTTCACCGTCCTCGGGTTCACCAGGCCCGTCGCCGGCCAGGACCGGCCCCAGTCGGTCTCCGGGCACTTCAAGACCGGACAGGGCAGCCGCGTCCTCGACCCCAAGGAGACCAAGGTCGGCGACCTGGTGGCCAAGCTGGACGCCGGCCTGGCCGGCGGCCCGCTCGTCAACGACGAGGGCCGGGTGATCGGCCTGGCCTCCGCGGCCGGAGCCGGCAAGCTCGACATCAGGTTCGTGGAGGCGATCCGGGACCAGCTGAAGGCCAACGGCGTGCAGGCGACGCAGGGACCGGTGGACAGCGCGTTCGCGGAGGCCAAGGGATACTTCGACGCCCGCCACTACGCCCCGGCGGTGACCCGCCTGCAGGACGTGCTGCGCCTGTACCCGCAGCACGCCCTGGCCAGGCAGCTCCTGGACACCGCCGTGGCCAAGGCCGGCGGCATGGAAGACCTCCACCCGCGGAACACCGGGGCCGCGACCTCGGGCGGGAGCGAGCGGGGGCTGCTGTTCTGGGGGGCCGTGGCCGCCGGCGTGCTGCTGCTGGCCGGCCTCGCGCTCGCCGTGGCGTTCCGCGGCCGGCTCCTCCGCCGGCCGGCACCGCGCGAGGCGCCCGCCACCGCTGGCCGGCCGGCTTCGGCCGCGCCCCGGGGGACCGTCAAGGTCGGGCCGGCGCCGCCGGGCGGGCCCCAGCCAGGATCGCGCTCGCAGGAGCCGCCGGGCGACGGCGTGGTCACCGGCGCTTCCGTCGGCGCCGGCAGCCGCGGCCAGATGCAGGTCAGGATGGCCAAGGACCTGACCGGGTCCAGGCCCAGCTTCTGTACCCAGTGCGGCAAGCCCCTGGCGGTCGGGCACCGGTTCTGCGGGTTCTGCGGGACCCGCGTGTCGAGCTAGGAGGCCACCGCCAGGGGGAGGATGGAGCAGCCAGAGACGAAGGCCAGGCGATGCAAGATTTCGTGACGATCGGTTCGGAGGTCGCCGGGTACCGCGTGGAGTCCTTCATCGGGCGCGGGGGCATGGCGGTCGTCTACCGCGCCGAGGACCTCCGCCTGGGCCGCAAGGTGGCGCTCAAGCTCCTGGCTCCCGAGCTGTCCCAGAACGAGCGGTTCCAGCAGCGGTTCATGCGCGAGTCGCAGCTCGCCGCCTCCATCGACCATCCCAACATCATCCCGATCTACGAGGCCGGCGAGGCCGACGGGCTCCTCTACATCGTCATGCGCTACGTGGAGGGCCACGACCTCAAGGCGCTGGTGGACCAGGAGGGCCCCCTTGACCCGAGGCGCACGGTGTCGATCTTCACCCAGGTCGCCGGGGCGCTTGACGCGGCCCACGCCCGCGGCCTTGTCCACCGGGACGTCAAGCCCGGCAACATCCTGGTGGCGTCCGGGACCGGCTCGGAGATCCCCGACCACGTCTACCTCACCGACTTCGGCCTGACCAAGCGCTCGTCCTCCCTCTCCGGGTTCACCACCACGGGCCACTTCATCGGCACGATCGACTACATCGCGCCCGAGCAGATCTCCGGCAAGCCGGTCGACGGCCGCAGCGACGTCTACGCCCTCGGCTGCGTGCTGTACCAGTGCATGACCGGGGAGCCGCCGTTCCAGCACGACGACGACACCGCGGTGCTCTGGGCCCACCTGGTGGGGGCGCCGCCCTCGCTCACCAGCCACCGCCCCGACCTGCCTCCGGGCATCGACGCGGTGCTGTCCACCGCCATGGCCAAGGCGCCCGAGGACCGGTACGCCACCTGCCGCGACTTCGTGCGCGCGCTCCGCGTCGAGCTCGGGGAGCCGTCCATGACGGCGGCCGCCACCGCCGCCGAGCGGGCCGCCGAGTCGGCGGCGCGCTACGGCGAGGTCGATCACAGGAGCGCCACACCCCCGGCCGAGGAGCCGCACCAGGATGCGCCCGACCCCGAGGTCGACGCGAACGGCTGGCCGCTCCCGGACGAGGCCGCGCCGGTGCCCAGGCGGCCACGGCGGCGCGAGCGCGGGCGCGACCGCGAGCCCGAGCCCGGGCGCGGGCGTACCGTGCCGGTGCTGCTGACCGTGCTCCTGCTGCTCGTCGCCGGCGGGGCCGGCCTGTACCTGGTGCGCCGGGGCGACGCCCCCAAGACGTTCAACGCCAACGACGTCGCACCCTTCTCGTTCCGCTACCCGGGCTCGTGGCGGGTCAACGAGCACTCCAACCTGTTCATCTCGTTCGCCCCCTACGATGCGACCGAGCTGTTCTCCGAGACCAGCTGGCGCAGCACCAACGCGGCCCTCCGGGACGACCCCGGACGGGTGTGGGGGCTGTACACCAGGGTCAAGACCGCCGGGTTCGCCGTCGGGCAGTCCACCGACGACCTCGACGCGGAGCTGACCGCCGCCTTGCCGGGCACCGTCAGCATCATCGACCACAAGCCCGGGGTGGTCCGGGTCGACGGCTTCCCCGCCGCCCAGGTCGAGGGCGAGGTGGCCGACCGGGGCAGCCAGAGCACGCTGCGCTTCGTCTACCTGGTCGTGCAGGTCGACGCGCGAGGGCCGCAAACGGTCCACCTGATCTTCTTCTCGTCCACCGACGCCTTCGACGAAGCACGCCGCCGCGAGTTCGACCGCGTCATCGAGAGCGTCCGGTTCGACCGGGAACGCTTGAAGATCCTGCACAGCTAGGTTGGTGTAACCGCGGTCCTCTGTCGATGTGGGGGGAGCTCGCTCCCCCCACCCCCCCAAGGGCGCCTGTGCCATGGTGAGGGTGATCCCGAAGGGCGCCGGTGCCGTGGCCGGGCCGATCTCGAAGGGTGCCGGTGCCATGGTCGGGCAGGTTCCTCAAGGCCGAAAGGCGCGCGCTGCGACCATGCCAGGCCGGCGGAGGAGGTTGAAGGTGTCGGAGGTGAGGACCAGCCGGTCGGTTGGCGCACCGAAGCTCCGGCCTCGGGCGTCCGCATGTGCCCTGGCGAGCCGCTCTGACTGGCGGCTGTGGTAGCCCTCCAGTGGGTGAGTGACGAGGACCAGCCGGTCGCTGAACTCGACGGCGGCGACGCCACCGTCCAGCCTCCGGCTGGTGCCGCCGAAGTCGGCAGCGAAGCGGTCGGCCAGTTCCTCTTCTAGAGGCCCCCATGGTTTGAGGTCGAGATTCCCGCCCCCGGCGATGTCCAGCATGTCGCGGGCCAGCCGCCAGTCCAGCAGCGGGTGGTAGGCCATGTTGTAGTAGTCGCGCAGGCAGTCGTAGCAGGAGCCGTCACACTGGCTGCTGTGTGGGGCTTCTGTCAGCTTGTCAAGGAAGGCCCGGGCCTTGTCGAGAACCCGCTGGAACTCATCGGGGTTTCCGAGGTAGGTGCAGTAGCCCGCGCCGTTCTCCAGGGCGTCGGCGAGGAAGACCTCGCCGACGGCCTCCTGGTTGGGTTTCGACACGCGGAGGCCGACCTGGAGCTCCTGGCTTTGGACATCGAGATGGCGGACAGCCGCCTCCCGCAGCAGGAAGCCCAGCGAGTACCACGCCGCCCGGTGCGGCACGGCGCTCGGGTTCAGGTCGACGCCGGGCGGCGGCGAGTCGATCCCGACCAGCAGCACATCGCTGACCTGGATGGCGCCGAGCGCGACCGTCTCAGTCCTGGAGAGGTCGAGCGGCGGGATGGTGAGCTCCTGCGATCGCTGGGGGTCGTCGGCGAGGTCCACGCTCAGCATGCCGTCGCCGTCTCGTGGACGTGCTGGAGCGAAGCGGAAGTCCCTGCCGGCGTTGTTGACGACGTAGACCCGCCCGCGTCCGGCCCGGACCGTGGCCGAGCCAACGCGGCTGGACGACAGGGAGGCGGTGTCGGGCGAGAGCCGAGCGGCTGAGGCGTGAGGGGTCCACTCGAACGAGCCGTCGAAGTCCTGCGGCCGAAAGTCGGTCCGAAAGCCCAGCGGCTGGGCCACCACCAGCACGCGGAAGTCCGGCGCCTCCTGTCCACAGACGGGGCAGCTTGAGGCCTGTGCGTGGGTGGGGGCGGCGTCAAGGTGCAGGCAGTTGCGGCACACCGCGACCTGTTCGAGATCCCCGAGAGGGTTGGGATTTGCCCGAACCGTGTTGCCAGCCGGCTCCCAGGACGCCACCCCGACAGGGGTGTGGACTGCCTTGTCCTTGACCACCTCTGCGCCCGGGGCGAACTGGGTGACGGCGATCTCGAGATCCCGGTCGATGACGTCGGCGGGCGGCCAGGGGTATGCCCGTCGGGGTTCCTGGTGGTAGAGGTAGCGGACGCGGGTCGGGAAGCCGAACATCGGCAGGATGCCGGCGGCGGCGAGCCGCTCGCTGAGGTCAGCCGAGGGGGAAGCGGCTTGGGCCGCCTCGTCAACCTCGTCCAGCAGTGCGGTGCCTCCATAAGCGAGGAGCCGGTCGCGCTGCGCGGCGAGGCTTGGGTCGACGTGGTTGAGAAGCGCGTCGACCACCTGCTCGCGCTCGCCCTTCGACGTCGTCACCCAGCGGGCGATGGTAGGCCGGTGTCCAGGCCAGTCTTCAGCGCGCCCGAACTGGCCGTGGATGTTGTCGCCGAGGTCGGCCTCCGGGTCGCCTACCCCAAGGTGCCGGAACGCGCGCCGCAGCAACTCGCTGGCGAGCACGCGCCGCAGGATCTCAGGCCGGCGCAGGTCAAGGTAGGGCTGCGGAGGTGGGTCACCGGTGATCCGGTCCGGCTCACCGAAGTAGTAGTCGTCGTGGCTGCGGCCGCGGCACACGGTCAGCGCCACGGCAAGAGGGTCGTCCCGGCGTCCCGCGCGGCCCACGCGCTGCTGGTAGTTGAAGCGCATCGGAGGCATGTTCGACATCATCACCGCCTCGCCAACCAGGAACCAGCCAGGTGGCGCCACCCGGCCGAGTTCTCTCCAGCCAGGCCGGGCGTTTCGCCGCAGGTAGTCGAGCACCTCACCACGGTGGCTCTCGGCCACCAGCAGCCACTGCGGCTCCAAGGGGACGAGCTGGGCCGTGGAAGTCCAGCAGCCGAGCCGGTAATCCTGCCGCAGCGGGACCGCGGGCGCAGGCTTCAGCTCCAGTGCGAAACCGTCCGCCACCAAGCGGACCCCTTCGTGGAGCAGCTCTGCGGTCACCGGGAGTCCGATCTCTGGGAGCCAGCCTCCATCGGCCGACAGAAGGCTGACATCCCCGTGCCCGGGCAGTTTCGCCACGGCCGGCGAGGGAAACCCAGGAGGGCACTCGGCGGCGAGGCCCAGGGCAGGCCTCGGCCACGTGTGGAGCGTCACGAGGACTGCGGTGACCTGCCGCCCGGCGCTGTCGCGCACACGCCCATCCCAGGCGGCGAAGGTCGTGGCGAGGATCTCGCCGAGCTGCTGCACATACCGCGGGTCTTCCGCCATGTGCTTGGCGCCATGGCTCAGGCTGGAGCGCGGCGCCCAGCGCTCGAAGTAGGCCAGCAGCTCGGCAGGATCGACAGAGTCGCCAGGGCGGAGCCGCAGCGACCGGTAGAACTCGGAGAGCTGCCGCCGGTCGGACTCGCGGAACAGCGCCTGCGACAGCGCATAGCCGATGTTGCGGTAGAAGGGGTGCTCGCGGATGGTGCTGCGGCCGAGCGCACCCTGGTGGTGCTCCTTGAGCCACCAGTCGAGCCGCAGCCACATCGCCGGGACCGCGGCATCGTAGCCGCGCGGCATTCCCCTTCCGGGAAGCCGCAGCAGTTCCCGAAGCCGCGCATAGTAGTTGTGCGCGGCGATCGTGCCGCTCCGTGCCATGCGCGCGGCGGCAAGCACTGTAACGGCCAGCAGTGGCAGTGACGGAGGACAGGAGCTGGGGTCAGTCCGTTCCCAGCGGAGACAGTCCCGGTGGACCCGGTTGAACATGCCGTCCCCTTCGGGGCCGAGCCGGCCACGGACTGCCGAGACGAGATCATCAACGGCCTCAGCCACGTCACTCGTGCCGGCGAGCCGGCTGAGCAGCTCGTCGTCGACGAAGAACGTGACGGCGGCTCCGGCGTTCCGAGGGTGGAAGAAATGCCTGCAGAGGCGCTTCGCCCAATCGTCGTACGACGACCGGCTGCGTCCGTTTCCGGAATTGCCCATGCCGCCCACTTCGCGTTGGTTATTCCCTGGATGACCTCTAGGGTAATCGGAACGTGTGTCACGCCAGGATGGTATCCGGCAGGTGCTGGCGGCTGGTGACCAGAGGCCCTGGACGGCCGGACCGGGTCAACCTGAGAACGCATGCCGGCACCTGTCGTCTCTGACCAGGGACGACAGGTGCACGTGGTTAAATGACACCGATGTAATCTGACTCTCGGGGATTGCTCATGCAGCGTGACACCGTGCAGCGCGTAGTCGTGCGGCCTGGCTGGCGGGCACCTCAGCCCTCTTCTCACGGCAGGGTGCCGCCCCAGGACGCGTTGAGCACTCGCCGCGCCGCTTCGACCGGGTCTGCCCGGACCTCACACTCCCACAGCCGAACGACTGCCCAGCCGGCATCCTCTGCCAGCTGCGTGGCGCGCCTGTCCCGCTCCTGGGTCCTGGCGATCTTGGTCTCCCACAGGCCGGCGTTGGGACCCCGAAAGCCCCGTGTCCGGCCGTGTGCTGGACACCCGTGCCAGAAGTCGCCGTCCACGAAGACGGCCACGTGGCGGCGAGGGAGCACCAGGTCTGGGGTGCAACCATGGAGAAGCTCGCGGTGGAGACGGAACCGTGCGCCCGCTGCGTGCAGGGCACGCCGGAGCAGTAGCTCAGGCTCCGTGTGTTTGCTGCGGCGGCCGCAAAGGCCCTTGCTCGCCTCGGTCGAGACCCACTGCTCTCCCATGGAGCGCAATCATCCACAGATCAGGCTGCACTGCCAACTTCGGCGCAGACGTGGTTCTAGAGTTCCACCGCCACGCACACCAGAGAGAGGGGGGCTGCTTGTCAACGCTAACGGTGCAGGACGCACGCAGCCGAGATGTCGCCGCTGACGCTGACAGCGTGAAACGGCGCGGCTTTGCCGCCACCGGGCCAGACAGACCGTCCCGGCTGTCCCCTCTGGTACCGCTAGGCCGGCAGCCTGCTGCCGTCGACCTGTTCTGCGGGGCCGGAGGCGCGTCGCTCGGCCTGCTGAAGGCAGGGTTCGACCTGCGGCTCGGTGTCGACATCGACTCGACCTACGGCATGACCCACAGCGCGAACCTAGTCGGCAGGTTCATGTCGGCGGACCTTCGGCAGCTGGATGCCGACAAGATCAGCCAGGCCGCCGAGGTTGCGCCGGGGGAGCTGGACCTGCTCTTCGCAGGGCCGCCCTGCCAGGGCTTCTCCATGATGGGCGCCCGGGTGGTCTGGGACGAGCGCAACAACCTCTTCCGCGAAGTGCTGCGCGTCGCCTCGGGCCTTCGTCCGCGCGCCGTGGTGATCGAGAATGTTCCGGGCCTGCTCACGCTGGGCGGCGGCGCGTACCTGCGCTCGATCCTGCAGGGCCTGGCTGCGTCCGGGTACGTGGCCTCGTGCGCCGAGCTGCTGGCAGCCCAGTACGGCGCACCCCAGATGCGCTGGCGGCTCGTTGTCATCGCCTGGCGGATCGACCTGGGCATCCCACCTGGCCATGGCTTCCCACCACCGACGCACGGTCACAGGAGCATCGGCGACCTCGTCTCCAACCGCACCGTGACCCAGGCAGACATGGTCGGCTTCATCACCACCTATGCGGCGATCGGCGACCTGCCGGCGGTGCACGCCGGTGAGACGGTGGACCGGTACACCGGCAAGCCGGTGACTCCCTACCAAGAGCAGATGCGGGAGGGGCTCGGCGACGAGCTGTGGAATCACTACGCCGCGCGTCTTTCCAAGGCCAACCTCGCCCGGATCACCGCCCTCAAGCCTGGTCAGGACTGGCGCGACCTGCCGTTCGAACTGCTGCCGCCGGGCATGCAGCGGGCGCTGCGCAAGGACCACACCCGGCGGTACCGGCGCATGACCTGGGACGGGATTCCCCGTGCCGTGATTACCCGGTTCCGCGACCCGAAGACCGGCGAGTACACCCACCCCGAGCAGGACCGGACCATCTCGGTCCGAGAGGCGGCGCGCCTCCAGGGGTTCCCGGACCGCTTCATCTTCCATGGCCACCGGTCGAGCCAGTACGAGCAGGTCGGCAATGCTGTTCCCGTGCAGCTCGCCAGGGCGGTGGCTGCCGAGGTGCTCTGCTGTCTGGACGGTCGCCCGACATACCAGCTACACGAGCCCTTCCGCCGGCGGCCAGTTCCTGCGCTTGGCGTTCGCGGTGAGCTGTTGGATACTCTCGTCCCGGTATGATCATCGAATCTCACCGCCGCCCGCCAGGCGCTGACAGGCACGCGTGAGCCCAGCATCCGCGCGGGGCCAGGCGACTGGCCGACCCCACATCTCTGAGTGGTTCGGCCACCGGGTCTTCCCCAAGGTCTCAGGCTCTGCAGCCGCACTCGCCGACTGGCGGGTCCAGCGCTGTCCCTTCCTGACCCTGGCCCTCAACCGGGACCAGCGCTGCATCAAGGCAGCGAACTCCCAGGGCGTGTGCACCATCAGCGCTGTGAGCAACGGCCCTCGGCAGGACTGGCTCGTCTGCCCCTACCGCGCTCTTGACAACCGGCTGCTTGAGCAGATGGTCCGCCGCCTCTTCAAGCTCCCTGGCACCGCCCCGGTCGTGCTTGCACCGGTCGTCAACCTCGCCGACGAGGGCTTCCGCGACCAGGTCCTCCACGCACTGGCAACACCGGACTCCCCTCGGCACTTCGTGTATTTCCAGGACAAGCTCGGCGGGGAGATCTCCCTGCCGAGGACCGCCGCCTCCCCTGAGCTGTCGTTCGATATCACCATCGTCGAGCTGCTCGCGGACGGCGCACGCATGGTACCGGCGGTCGAAGCGCGAACCCCGACCGGAGCCAGCGTGCAGGTCGGCAAGTACGGCGTGATCGAACTGCAGACGACCGACACGCACGGCAGCTACCGAGAGGCCGTCTCAGCGCTGCGCGGCGCGCTCGACCTGCACCCAAACGACTTCGCTGCGCAGGTCGCCAACAACCCCCAGTGGGCCGGACGCAAGATCGAAGGACCGAACATCTCTAACGTGTTCAAGCGGACCTTCTACCAGACCGCCTTCAAGTTCCAGGTGACCAAGCGCAGCACCTCGGTCGGCTGCGTGCTGGCCCTACCCAGGCCGGTCTGGGACTCCTGGCAGCCCTTCCTCGGCGCGCCCACGCTCCGCGAGCAGTCCGACGGCACTTGGCGGCTCCTTGACGACCGCTCACCAGAGCCAACGGACTGGATCTACGTATTTGACATCGACGAGGAGCCAGCCCCAGACGGCGGCCCGGCTCCGTTGCACGTGTGGCTTGTCATCGGCACTGACGCCGCCACGCTCAGCCGTGCCGCGCTCGATGTGGCTCCAGCCAAGGCAGTGGAATACGGCGGGGCTGACGACGCAGTGCACATGGCACTCGTCAAGCGCCTTGGCGCCTACCTTCCCGGACTGGCCCGACCAGACACAGGGCGTGCCTGACCAGCGGACCGAACGACCGTTTCCCGTACGCTGCGGCCTGGAACTTGAGTGCAGGACACGGGGCCGGGCACGAAGAGCCCGGCCCCGATGGCTTTGGGGACCACTTCGCGTGCGTTCGGCACGCATCGCCGCCAACGGTTGCGCGATTGCGTGGCCCAGCGGTGAAGACGGGCTTTCCGAACGCGACCCATGCTGGCGTAGACACCCACGCATGACCGTGCGGCCCGTCTCATGCTCGCCAGGCGATGCCCACGATTAACTGCGGCTGTCGCGCATCAAGTAGGTAAGAGCGCCGGTGCCATGGTCGGGCGGATCCCGCCGGACGCCGCCTACCCGGCCGAGCGGGCGATCCCGGGGTCGAGGCCGGGGAGGCTGGCCAGGTAGCCGGCCGCGCCAGCGGCCAGGTGCGCGGTGCGCTGGCGGTACTCGGCCAGGCGACCCTGGCGCCGGTACAGCAGGTGGGGCTGGAGCAGCTCGCGGTCGTCGATCCCGGGCACCTCGGCGGCGACCTGGCCGACCCCGGCCGGGTCGGCGTCCCAGGTGACCGCGCCCTCGGCCACGGCTGCGACGACGGCGGCGGTGTCGGCCACGGCGATCGCCTTGGAGCGCCCGTCCGGCTGCTGCCCGCCGACCCGGCCGGTGTTGAGCAGGAACACCTCCATCGGGTGGTCGGCCAGCAGCTCGGCCAGCCGGTTGCCCTGCCTGGCGTACTCGTGCGCGAGCGGGTCGGCCCGGAGCGGGCCGCCGGACTCCTGCCGGCCCGCGGCGTCCGGGCCGCGGACCTGGCGGAGGAGGAAGTGGCCTGCGGCCCGGCTGGGGTCGATCCGCGTGAGCGCCGGGGTGACGTGCGCGTCCCGGTTGAGGATCAGCAGGATCGAGGCGGGCGGCACCTGGCCGGGCGGGAAGCGGTCGACCGAGTGCAGGTTGAACACGACGCGCCCGTGCTGGGTGCGGGACCGGTCCAGGAAGTCGAGCTCGCCGCCGTGCTGGGCGACGTTCTCGAAGTAGGCGTCGGGCCCGGTGGCGGCCGCGTGGATCACGGGCTGCAGGAGCGGGTCGAGGCCGTAGGTCTTCTCGATGCAGCCGTCCTCGCTGGCGAGCACCTGCCCGCCCGGGAACAGCCCGACGAAGTCGTCCTGGACCACCCGCGAGCCGCCGTGGCGGGCGAAGGTGGTGGTCGACTTGCCAGTGCCCGACTGGCCGACGACCAGCATCGTCCTCGGCCCCCGGGTGGTGGGGACGACCTTGCAGGCGGCGTGCATGACCAGGCCCCCCGCGTCGTGGACGCGGCCGCTCCACATCCGCATGACCGCCTTCTTGGTCTCACCGAAGTAGTCGGAGCCGATGACCCGGGTGACGCCCTCCTCCGGCCAGACCGCGACCACGCGGCCGCCGGCGTAGCCGGGGACGCCCAGGTTGGGGGTGCAGACCACGGTCAGCTCCGGGGTGAACGGCGCGTCGCCGGCCGCCGGGTCGAAGTACAGGTGCCGCTGCATGCCGGCGATGTTGGCGTTGGCCCGCTCGACGATCAGGCGGACCGGGGTGCGCAGCGGGCCGGCGTGGCCGATGAAGCCGTCGACCACCACCATGCCCTGGTCCTGGACGTAGGCGTCCTGGACCGCCGCGACCAGCGCCCCCTCGGCCCGGCCGATCGTCTGCCCCGGGTGCCGGTGCGGATGGTCGGCGACGACGAACGTGGAGCTCCGCGCACGGTCCTGCACCCGGGTGTGCACGTTCACGCTGCCGTACCGGGTGCGGCGGGCGCCGGGCATCGACTCGGCCAGCTCGCGCACCTCCTCCTCGGACGGGCGGAAGCTGGTCGACCTGGCCTTCAGGCCAGCATCTACGGGCATCATGAGCGTCATTGCCGGTCCTCTCGACGGACTCGTCGGACACGCTCAGCGTGGCCGACGGGGGCCGGCCGCGCCAGGGGCCCGAGGGGTGAGGTCGACCGCCCCGGGGGGTGGAACGGCCCCACCCTAGGTGGGTGGGGCCGAGGCGCGGGCGCGCGCCCTCCGGTGCCGTGGGACCGGGACGGCCGCCGGCCGGGCCTTCTCGGGCCGAGGCCGGTGGGATACGATCCAGGACCGAAAGGAGGCGGCTTGGGCCGATCGAGCGGTCGGCGCGTCCCCGACGATGGCTGACCATTCCGCTGCGGCTTCGCCCTCCGAACCCGGTCATCGGCCGGCTGCCGAGCGCCGTGCCGCGCCCTTCCTCGCCTACCGGGACGGTGACGGCCGGCAGCAGCTCGTCATGCTCGACGAGCTGCCGTCCCCCGTCACCATCGGCCGCAGCGCCGCGGCCGGCATCCGGCTCGACTGGGACGACGAGGTCTCCCGCCTGCACGCCGAGCTCGCGCGGGTCGGCGCCGACTGGACGATCGTCGACGACGGCCTGTCGCGCAACGGCACCTACGTCAACGGCGAGCGCATCAGCGGGCGGCGGCGCCTGCGGGACGGCGACAACCTGCGCTTCGGCGCCACCACGATCCTGTTCCGGGCCCAGCGCGACCGCGAGTCGCCCACGGCCGCCGCCAGCAGCCTGCCCACGCTCATGGCGCTGTCGGAGGCCCAGCGCCGGGTGCTGACCGCCCTGTGCCGGCCCTACAAGCACTCCCACCCCTACGCCACCCCGGCCACCAACCAGCAGATCGCCAACGAGCTGTTCCTGAGCGTCGATGCGGTCAAGACCCACCTGCGGGCCCTGTTCCAGAAGTTCGGGGTCGAGGAGCTGCCGCAGAACCAGAAGCGGGCTCGGCTGGTCGAGCGCGCGTTCCTGGCCGGCCTGGTCACCGAACGGGACCTGTGACCCGTCACGGCCCGGCGCCGGCCGCGGCGAGCGAGGCTTGGCCGGCGCCCACGCCCCGCGACCACAGGAGCCTGCCGCGTGTACGAAGGGGACATCGAGTCGGTGCTGCTCGACGAGCGGCAGATCCGCGAGAAGGTGGCCGAGCTGGCCGACCGCATCTCCAAGGACTACGAAGGCCGCGACGTGCTCCTGGTGGGGATCCTCAAGGGCGGGGTGATCCTCATGGCCGACCTGTCGCGGGCGCTCACCGTCCCCCACGAGGTCGACTTCATGGCCGTCTCCTCCTACGGCGCGGCCACCGAGAGCTCCGGGGTGGTCCGGCTCCTCAAGGACCTTGAGCTCGACATCCAGGGCCGGCACGTCATCCTGGTCGAGGACATCGTCGACTCCGGCCTCACCCTCGAGTACCTGGTCGAGACGCTGCGCCCGCGCCGGCCGGCCTCGCTCGAGGTCTGCGTCCTGCTCATGAAGCCGGAGATGCTGCAGATCGACCTCAAGATCAAGTACAAGGGCTTCGACATCCCCCCGGCGTTCGTGGTCGGGTACGGGCTCGACTACGCCGAGCGCTACCGGAACCTGCCGTACGTGGCCACGCTCAGGCCCGAGGTGTACCGGCAGAGCGGCGCCGGTTAGGGTTCCGGGGACCGCAGCTCCAACGACGGAGGAGGAAGGGGTTGGACGTCGCAACGGCCCTCGACCGGCTGCCAAAGGTCGAGCTGCACTGTCACGTCGAGGGGACGATGCGCCCAGGGACCGTGGTCGAGCTCGCGCGGAAGAACGGGGTCCCGCTGCCGTCGGCCGACCCGACCGAGCTGTACCGCTACTCGAGCCTGGACACCTTCCTCGAGGTCTTCTGGCTGGTGCAGTCGACCCTCGCCACCCGCGACGACTGGTCCCGGCTCGCCTGCGAGAGCATCGTCGACGGCGCCGCGCACGGCCTCGTCTACCGCGAGACCTTCTTCACCCCGGCCCGCCACCTGGAGGCCGGCCGGGACCTCGCCGACGTGATCGCCGGGCTGGCCGAGGGGATCGAGCGGGCCGAGGCCGAGACGGGCGCCCGGGCCATGCTGATCGCCGACATCGACCGGGCCTACGGCGGCCAGGCCGGACGGGAGATGGTCGAGCGCCTGGTCGAGCTGCGCCGGGCAGGCAGCCCGGGCACCGAGCGGGTGCTCGGGGTCGGGCTCGACTCGACCGAGCTGGGCGTGGATCCGGCCGACTTCGCCGACGCGTTCGAACTGGCCGGCAAGGCCGGGCTGCGCCGCACCTCCCACCAGGGCGAGGAGACCCCGCCGAGCCACATCTGGGCCGGCCTGGACGTGCTCGGGTCGGAGCGGATCGACCACGGCCTGTCCAGCCTGCAGGACCCCGAGCTGGTACGCCGGCTCGCCGGCGAGCGGGTCCCGCTCACGGTCTGCCCGACCTCCAACGTCCTGATCGCCAACGCGGTCCCCCGCCTCGAGCTGCACCCGTACCCGAAGATGCGCCAGGCCGGCCTGCTCGCCACGCTGAACACCGACGACCCGGCCCTGACCGACCTCGACCTCGGCCAGGAGTACCGCTCGGCGATGGACGCGTTCGGCTTCACCTGGGACGACATGGTCCAGATCGCGCTCGACGGGGCCGAGGCGACCTGGCTGGACGACGGCGACAAGCGCGCCCTGCGCGGCCGCATCGGCGCCGGCGCGGCCCGCCTCGGCGCCGAGCTGGACTGAGCGCCCGGGCCAGCGCCCGGGCCTGCGGGCATGCTCAGCTTCCCTGGCTCGGGCCGGCGTCCTGGGCGGTGGCGATCTCCACCACCTCGACCAGCCCGAGCTCGGTGTCGACGTCGACGACGGCGCGGTGGGCCACGAACGCGAACGCCGGGTCAGTGGCCTGGAACGCCAGGTCACTGGCCTGGAACGCCGCCGCGACCTCGGGCCAGAACCCTACGAGACCCCGAGGAGCCGCTGGACCGGATCGATCGCGAAGTAGATGACGAACAGAGCCGCGATCACCCAGAGGAGCAGACCGGGCTCGCGCCACCGGCCCCTGGCCGCCTTGATCGCGACGTAGGCGATGAAGCCGGCGCCGATGCCGTTGGTGATCGAGAAGCTGAACGGCATCAGCACGATGGTGAGGAACGCGGGGATGGCCAGGTCCAGCTCGGTCCAGGGGATCTCCCGCACCTGCATCATCAGCAGGAACCCCACGAGCACCAGCGCGGGCGAGGCGGCCTCGTAGGGGACCACCTCGACGAGCGGGGTGAGGAACAGCGCCACCAGGAACAGCAGCCCGGTCACCACGCTGGCCAGGCCGGTCCGGGCGCCCTCCCCCACTCCGGCGGCCGACTCGATGTAGGTGGTGTTCGACGAGCAGGAGGCGGCCCCGCCGGCGGCGGCCGCGGCGCTGTCGACCAGCAGGACGTTCTGGATCCCGGGGAGCCGGCCCTCCCGGTCGAGCAGGCCGGCCTGGGCGCCCACGCCGATGACCGTGCCCATGGTGTCGAAGAAGTCGCTGAGCATCAGGGTGAACACGAACAGCGCGGCCACGACGATGCCGGCCTGCGCGAACCCGCCGCCGAGGCTGAACGCACCGAGCAGCCCGAAGTCGGGGGAGCCCACCACCCCGGACGGCAGCTGCGGCACCGTGAGGGCCCAGCCGCCCGGGGTGACCTTGCCGGCCGCGTCGATGCGGGGCGGGACGTCCGCGATCGCGTTGACGATGATCGCGAAGATCGTGGTGGCCACGATGCCGAGCAGGATCGCGCCGCGCACCCGGCGTGCGACGAGCACCATCACCAGCAGCAGCCCGAAGCAGAACACCACGGTCGGCCAGCCGATCAGCCGGTTGCCCACGCCGAGCCCGACCGGCACGGGCGTGTTGGCGGCGTCGGGGAGCCGGCGCACGAAGCCGGCGTCCACGAACCCGATGAACGCGATGAACAGCCCGATGCCCACGCCGATCGACTGCTTGAGGGCCAACGGGATGACCTCCATCACCGCCTGCCGCAGGCCGGTCAGCACCAGCAGCAGGATCAGCAGCCCCTCGAGCACCACGATGCCCATGGCCGCGGGCCACGACATCTGGCTCGCGAGCTGGAAGGCGACCACGGCGTTGAGCCCGAGCCCGGCCGCGATGGCGTACGGGTACCGCGCGACCAGGCCCATGAGCAGCGTCATCACCGCGGCGACGAGGGCCGTGGAGGTGGTGAGCTGGCCGAGGTCCAGGCGGCGGCCGGTGACGTCGGCCGCGCCGCCCAGGATCAGCGGGTTGAGCACGACGATGTAGGCCATGGTGAAGAACGTGGCGAAGCCGCCGCGGACCTCGCGGTCGACCGTGGAGCCGCGCTCCGAGATGCGGAAGTAGGCGTCGAGCCGGGAGCGGGGGCGCCCGGCCTCGGGCTCGGCCGGGGCGTGGTACTCGGTAGCCATGCGGATCCTCCACCCGGAGGGTTGGATGGGCGGCGCCGACGCTGGGTGCGTCCTCGGCAGAGCACGGCGCCGAGGACTGTGTTCTACAGCAGCCGCCCACCTCGGTGTCAACGCGGCCCTGCCCGGTGGCGACGGTGGTCACCGCCACCTCGGTCGCTCAGTACGACCTCGGCAGGAGGCCCACGGGTGGCGTAGGAGCGCGCTGCGGGCCGAGAGACCTCGGTCGCTCAGTACGACCTCGGCAGGCCGAGGGAGTGCTCGGCCACGTAGTTGAGGATCATCTCGCGGCTGACCGGGGCGGTGCGCAGCACCCTGGCCATGCCCCAAAGGTCGGCCAGGCCGTACTCGCTCGCGAAGCCGTTGCCGCCGTGGGTCTGGATGGCGGCGTCGATCGCCTGCAGCCCGGCCTCGGCGGCGGCGTACTTGGCCATGTTGGCGGCCTCCCCGGCCCCGGGGAGTCCCGAGTCGTGGGCCCAGGCGGCCTTCTGCGTCATCAGGCGGGCGAGCTCGACGTCGATGTAGGCGACCGCCAGCGGGTGCGACAGGCCCTGGTGGGCGCCGATCGGCACGCCCCAGACCTGCCGCTGGTTGGCGTAGGCGGCGGCCTTGCCGAGGGCGTGGCGGGCGATGCCGTTGATGCCGGCCGCGCCGATGATCCGCTCGGGGTTCAGGCCCAGGAACACCTGCCGCAGCCCGTCGCCCTCGGTGCCGAGGAGCCGGTCGGCGTCCACCTCGACGTCGTCGAAGAACAGGGTGAACTGCTTCTCCGGGGCGGCGAGCTCGAGCGGGATCAGGGTGCGCTCGAGCCCGGCCGCCTGGGCGTCGACCAGGAACAGCGACAGCCGGCCCCGGCCGGTCGCCTCGTCCGTGCCGGTCCTGGTCACCACCAGGACCGCGTCGGCCTCGTCGACCCCGGAGATGTAGTACTTGGTGCCCCGGATCCGCCAGCGGCCGCCGTCGCGGGTTGCGACGGTCGCGAGCCGGTGGGAGTTGGACCCGGCGTCCGGCTCGGTGATCGCGAACGACAGCTTCAGCTCGCCGGTGGCCAGGCCCGGCAGCCAGCGGTCGCGCTGGGCGTCCGTGCCGTACCTGGCGATGATCGTGGCGCAGATGGCCGGCGAGACCATCAGCAGCATGAGCGGGCAGCCGTGGGCGCCGAGCTCCTCGGCGACCACGGCCAGCTCGGCGATGCCCATGCCCCCGCCGCCGTACGCCTCGGGCACGTTGACGCCCAGGTAGCCGCCCCGGCCGACCGCCTGCCACAGCTCGGTGGTGTGCTCGCCCGCTTTGACCTTGGCCGCGAAGTAGTCGTGGCCGAAGTCGGCGGCGATCTTGCCGACGGCCTCGCGCAGCATCGCCCGCTCGGTCGTCTCCTGGAAGTCCATGTCAGCCTCCTGTGCTGCTCGCCCCGCCCCGCGGGAACTGGCCGGGACGCCGGCCGGCCCCGGGCGGCCCGGCGAAGACCTGCGCGATCGTCATCCACCCGGTGGCCGACTCCCCCTCCACCTCGAGGGCGGTGTCGGCCACGTGGCGGCGCTGGCAGACCACCAGGCAGAAGTCGAGCGCCTCGCCCCGCACCCGGTCCGGCCAGCGCTCGTCGCCCCAGGTCCAGCGGCCGCCCCCGGGCGAGGCGAGGTCGACGAACACCCCGTCACGGGGCGGCTCCAGGCCGCGGGCCGCGTACGACCACGGCCGGGCGAGCACGCCGAGGTGGGCGACGTGCCGCAGCCGGGCGGTCGGCACCCGCTGCACGCCGAGGCCGTCGACCACGTCCTGGCCGTGCGCCCAGGTCTCCATCAGCCGGGCGGTCACGAACGACGGCGCGCTCATGGTCACGCCGAACCAGGGGATCCGGTCCTTGGCGTGGAGCCCGGCCACGGTGTCGAGCAGGGCCGCCCCCTCCCCCCGCCACCAGGCCAGCAGCTCGGCCGGGCTGAGCCCGCGGCCCTTGCGGAGGTGGATGGCCATGAGCTTGTCGGTGCTGGTCACCCCGGCGACCGCGGCCGCGAGCGCCTCGTGGTCGTTGACGGCCAGCCGCGCGGCCCCGTCGAACCAGGCCAGATGGCTGATCTGGTCGCGCACCATCCAGCCTTCGGCGGGGGTGGCGCGGTCCCAGTCCTCGTCGTCGAGGTCGGCCACCAGGCCGTCGAGCGCGGCGTGCTCGCCGGCCAGGTCGGCACAGATCTCCTGGACGCCGGCCATGGTCATCGCTCCTTCCCGGGCGCCACCCCGACTCGGCCATCGCCCTCGGCACCTGAAGCGCGCGAGGCCCCAGCACCACCTGAAGCGGGCGAGGCCCCGCCGGAGGTGACGCCCGCGTCCCGGTCGCCGGCCCGGCCGCCGCCATCCCCAGCACCACCTGAAGCGGGCGAGGCCCCGCCGGGCGGGGCGCCCTCCTCGTCGAGCACGGCGAGCACCATGCCGGCGTCGACCTCCTGGCCCTCGGCGACCAGGACCTCGCGGACCCGGCCGGCGCGGGGGGCGGCGACGTGGTGCTCGGTCTTCATCGCCTCGACCACCACCAGGACCGCGCCGGCCGGCACGAGCTCCCCGGGGGCGGCGGCGACCCTGCGGACGACCCCGGGCAGCGGGGACTCGAGCGACCCGGCCGCCCGGGACCCGGCCGGCTCCCCGAACCGCGGGCGCTCCCGCAGCGCGGCATGCCCGAGCGGGCCGTCGACGAAGTGCAGGTCACCGACCCGGTGGACCTCGAAGCGGCGGCGCACCCCACCGGCCTCCAGGTCGACCAGGTCGGGCCGGCACGACCAGACCCGGGCCCCGGGGAGGGGCTCGCCGTCGACGGCGAGCTCGAACCCGGACCGGCCGAGCCGGTAGCCGACCGAGACCGGCCCGGCGGGCCCGTCGAACACCACGTGCTGCGGCTGCGAGGGGTTGTTGCGCCACCCGGGCGGGATGCCGGGGTAGATGGTGGCGGCGGCCGCCCGCCCGGCCTGGGCGGCCAGGGCGGCGGCCACGGCGTGGAGGCGCCCGGCGTCCCGGGCGGCCGGGACGGCGGGCGGGTGCCGGTCGAGGAACCCGGTGTCGACGTCGCCGGCCAGGAACGCAGGGTGGCGCAGCACGCCGACCAGCAGCTCGCGGTTGGTGGCCAGGCCGTGCAGGCGGGCGCCGGCCAGGGCGGCGGCGAGCAGCCCGGCCGCCTCCCGGCGGGTGGGGGCGTGGGCGATGACCTTGGCCAGCAGCGGGTCGTAGTGGACCCCGACCACCGACCCGTCGGCCACGCCCGCGTCGACCCGCAGGCCCGGCCGCTCGTCGATGCGGAAGCGGTGCAGCGTGCCGGCGGTGGGCAGGAAGCCGCGCAGGGGGTCCTCCGCGTAGAGCCGCGCCTCGATCGCGTGGCCGGCGACGCGGGCGCCGACGACCTCCTCGGGCAGGGGCGTGCCCTCGGCGACCAGCAGCTGCAGGCGGACGAGGTCGAGGCCGGTGACCGCCTCGGTCACCGGGTGCTCGACCTGCAGGCGGGTGTTCATCTCGAGGAACAGCAGCTCGCCGCCGGGGGTGAGCAGGAACTCCACCGTGCCCGCGCCGACGTAGCCGACCGCCTGGGCGGCGGCGACCGCCGCCTCGCCGAGCCGGCGCCGCAGGCCGGCGTCGACCGCCCAGGACGGCGCCTCCTCGACCAGCTTCTGGTGGCGGCGCTGGACCGAGCACTCCCGCTCGAACAGGTGCACCACCCGGCCGTGGGCGTCGCCGAGGACCTGCACCTCGACGTGCCTGGGCGCCTCCACGTAGCGTTCCAGCAGCACGGCGTCGCTGCCGAAGGCCGCGGCCGCCTGCCGGCGGGTGGCGGCCACCGCGTCGGGCAGCTCGCCCGGGTCCCGCACCACCCGCATGCCGACCCCGCCCCCGCCAAGGGCCGCCTTGACCATGAGCGGCCAGCCGACCGTCTCAGCGGCGGCGAGCAGCGCGCCGCGGTCCAGCCCGGTCGCGTCGGCGCCGGGCGCCACCGGGATCCCCGCCGCGGTCGCGAGCCGCCGGGCCTCGCGCTTGTCGCCCATGGCGGCGATCGCCTCGGGCGGCGGCCCGACGAACACCAGGCCGCGCCTGCCGCAGGCGCGGGCGAAGTCGGCGTTCTCGGCCAGGAAGCCGTAGCCGGGATGGACCGCCTGGGCGCCGGTCCGCTCGGCCGCGTCGAGGATCGCGTCGGCCTGGAGGTAGGACTCGGCCGGGGTGGCGCCCCCGAGGGGCACCGCCTCGTCGGCCTCGGCCACGAACGGCGCGCCCGCGTCGGGGCCGGAGAACACCGCGACCGTGGCGATGCCCATCGCCCGGCAGGTCCGCATCACCCGGCTGGCGATCTCGCCGCGGTCGGCGACCAGCAGCCGCTCGATCACATCCGGAACACCCCGAACCCGTCCGTGCCCTTCACCTCCCCCGAGTGGCAGGCCGACAGCGCGATCCCGAGCACCGTGCGGGTGTCGCGCGGGTCGATCACGCCGTCGTCGTAGAGCAGCCCGGTGTTGAACAGCGCCCGCGACTCCGCCTCGATGTGGTCCTCCACCCCCTGGCGCACGGCCCGGTCGGCCTCCTGGTCGAACGGGCGGCCGGCCGCCTCGGCGCTGGCCCGGTTCAGGATCGACATGACCCCGGCGAGCTGGGCCGGCCCCATCACCGCCGACTTCGACGCCGGCCAGGCGAACAGGAAGCGGGGGTCGTAGGCGCGCCCGGCCATGCCGTAGCCGCCGGCGCCGTAGGACGCGCCCACGATCACGGTGACGTGCGGCACGGTGCTGTTGGACACCGCGTTGAGCATCTTGGCGCCGTCCTTGATGATCCCGCGCTGCTCGTAGTCCTTGCCGACCATGTAGCCGGTGGTGTTCTGCAGGAACAGCAGCGGGGTGTCGACCTGGTTGGCGAGCTGGATGAACTGGGCCGCCTTGTTGGACTCCTCGGAGAACAGCACGCCCTGGGCGTTGGCCAGGACCCCGACCGGGTAGCCGTGGACCCGCGCCCAGCCGGTGACCAGGTTCGGGCCGTAGTCCGGCTTGTGCTCGTCGAAGCGGGAGCCGTCGACCACCCGGGCCAGGATCTCGCGGACGTCGGTGGGGACCTTGAGGTCGACCGGGGCCAGCCCGAGCAGGTCCTCGGGGTCGTGCACGGGCGGCTCGGCGGGCAGGCTCGGGCCCGGTCCGAGCTTGCGCCAGTTGAGGTTGGCCACCACCTGCCGGCCCAGCCGCAGGCAGTCCAGCTCGTCGACGGCGAGCAGGTCGGCCAGGCCCGAGGTGCGCGCGTGCATCTCGGCGCCGCCCAGCTCCTCCTCGCCGGACTCCTCGCCGGTGGCCATCTTCACCAGCGGCGGCCCGCCGAGGAACACCTTGGCCCTGCCCTTGACCATGACGGTGTAGTCGGACATGCCGGGGACGTAGGCGCCCCCGGCGGTCGAGCTGCCGAACACCAGCGCGACCGTGGGGATGCCGGCCCGGGAGAGCTGGGTGAGGTTGCGGAACACCGCGCCCCCGGGGATGAAGATCTGCGACTGGGTGGGCAGGTCGGCGCCGCCCGACTCGATGAGCTGGACGAGCGGGAGGCGGTTGCGGAGCGCGATCTCCATCGCCCGTAGGCTCTTGCGCAGCCCGAACGGGTTGGTGGCGCCGCCGCGCACGGTCGGGTCGCTGGCCACGACCACGCACTCCACCCCGGACACCGGCCCGACGCCGGTGACCACGCTGGCGCCCACGTGGAAGTCGGTCCCCCACGCCGCCAGCGGGGACAGCTCGAGGAACGGGCCGTCGCGGTCGAGCAGCAGCTCGACCCGCTCCCTGGCCAGCAGCTTGCCCCGCGCCCGGTGCCGGGCCACGTACTTCCCGCCACCGCCGGCCCGGCTCCGGGCCAGCTCCGCGTCGAGCTCGCGGAGCAGCTCGAGGTTGCCGGCCCGGTTGGCCCGGAAGGCGTCAGCCTCCCGGTCGAGCCGGCTCCGGAGCACGCCCATCCCGCCTGTCGCCTCTCCTCCGGCTGCCTCGGGACGTCCTTGCCTGCAAGGCAGGTACGAGCCTAGCAGGCCGAGTGGCCGGGGTGTCCGAGCCGAGTGGCCAGGGTCTCCGACGGGAGCTCGCTGAACGACGCCGCGGACCACACCCGGGCCGGCGCCAAGGACCTGCCGATGCCCGCGCACAGGTCCTGCTGGTGGCCGAGCCGCTGGTCGAGGCGGTCGACGTGCGCGGCGGCCAGCGCGTGCGGGCGGCGCAGGCAACGATGCCCTCGGCGCTGACGACGAGCTGCCGGCGCACCTCGGCATAAGGTGAGCTCCGTCCTGGCCGTACCTGGACGCGGTCTGAACTACCTGCAGTCTGGCTATTTGCAGTCTGGCTATTTCAGGAGCGCAAACGCCCCCTGGGAGGTGCTGCGACGGTGAACGGCATGAGCGACCAGGTCAGGCTGGTCGACGAGCTGCTGTCGCCGTCCGGGCGGGAGCTGCTCGCGCTGCTCGCCGGGGAGCCGGCGGGGGTGGGGACCGAGTTGCGGCTCGGGGCGGCGCTGCGGGCCCGCCGGCCGGCCGACCTGGTCGCCGCCGCCTTCGCGCAGCGCGAGCTGCGCGAGCTGGCCGCGTCGAAGTTCCGCCTGGCCGCGCGGATGCTGTTCACCCGGCCCGGGCTGGAGCAGGCGTCCGCGGGGCCCGTGGCCCGCCACCGTGCCCGCCGCTACGAAGGGGTCGAGGTGGTCGCCGACCTGTGCACGGGCATCGGCGGGGACCTGCTCGCGCTGGCCGCCGGCCGGCGCGCGCTCGCCGTCGACACCGACCCGGTGCACCTGCGCATGGCAGCGGCCAACGCCGGGGTGTACGGCGCCGGGGACGGCGTCGAGGCGGTCCTGGCCGACGCGCGGGAGGTCGGGCTCGGCGGCGTGGGCGCGGTGTTCGTCGACCCGGCCCGGCGGGCCGGGGGCCGCCGCCTGCGGCCCGGTGCCAGCGAGCCCCCGCTCGGCTGGTGCCTGGGCCTCGCCGCCCGGGTCGCGGCGGTCGGGGTCAAGGCCGCGCCCGGGCTGCCCCTCGACCTCGTGCCCGGGGACTGGGAGGCAGAGTTCGTGGCCGACGGGCGCGACCTCAAGGAGGCGGTCCTGTGGTCGCCGGCGCTGGCGACCGCGCCGCGACGGGCGACCGTGCTGCCCGAGGGGCACACCCTCGTCCCCGAGCCCGGTCCCGAGGTCGCCTGCGCCATGCCGGGCGACTGGCTGGTCGACCCGAACCCGGCGGTGACCCGGGCCGGCGCCGTGGAGGCGCTCGCCCGCCGGCTCGGCGCCTGGAAGCTCGACCCGCGGATCGCCTTCCTGTCCAGCGACGGCGAGCCGCGCACCCCGTTCGGTCGCACCCTGCGCGTCCAGGCGTCGATGCCCTGGACCCTCAGGCGGCTCCGCGAGCGCCTCCGCGCGCTCGGCGTGGGCGCGGTCGACATCCGCCGGCGCGGGCTGGCCGGTGACGTGGAGGACCTGCGCCGCCGCCTGCGCCTGGACGGCGACCTGCGCGCCACCGTGGTGCTGACCCGCGCCCTCGGCCGGCCGTGGGCGCTGGTCTGCACCGACCCCGGCGACCCGCCGCTCCACTGACAAGCCTTCCCGCCGGTCGGCCGGCGGCTGCTGCAACACCCACGGGTGCAGGGATCGACGGTCCTCGGCGCCCTGTGCATCTACCTGCTCCTCGGCCTCTTCTTCGCCTCTCTGTTCTCGGCCGTCGGCGCGCTCAGTCGTTAGGGCCTGGCCAGGACGGCATGCGTACCGACCCGGCGCCATACCACGTGAGGCTGGCCCTCCCGAACGGGCTCGCCGTAGTGGAAGGTCGCCCGACCGTCCGGCGCCCACGTCATCTCGAAGATTCCGGGAGCACCCTTGATCCCTCGAACGCGAAGGCCAGGACGAAAGCCCTTGCCATGCTCAAGGGCTTCAACGAACTTCGCTACGGCCTCCCTAAAGCGCCCCTTGTCTGACTCGGAGAGCTGGTCAAAGTCCTTCAGAAATCGGGGAAGCGCCTGGTAGGTCGGCATTACAGTGATCTGCTCCTAGGCCGGGTCGGATTGCGGGATCGTACCATGGGAGGATACGAAAATCGTACTACCGAACCTCTGTCTCTTGCGGAAAGTCAAACTGTCGTCTACTGTCTGTCAAGTCAGGCACTACAGCTAGCTAGACTGTTGGCAGGATCAGGGGGGACATGGGAGTGGACACGATGGCCCGCACAACCCTTCGAGCGAGGGGACAGCTCACGCTGCCGGACGATGTGCGCAAGGCCGCCAAGCTTGAGGAGGGGGACCTGCTCGAGGCCGAAGTGTCCGAAAACGGTGAGGTGATCCTCCGACCGCTGGCCACTGTCGACCGAAGCCAGGCATGGTTCTGGACACCCGACTGGCAGGCCGGTGAGCGTGAGGCGACCGAGCAGGCCCGCCGGGGCGAGGGAGAGCGCTTCGAGACCGACGCTGCCTTCCTGGACTCGTTGGGATAGCCGCGCACAACACAGTTGGGACAGCCGCGCACAACACATGCGTGAGAGCCACCACCACGGTGGCTCTCACCGTTTGTGCAGCACCGTCCGGGGCCGCCGTGTCCGGACCGCAGCCGCCAGGTGCTCACCAGTGTCCATGTTCCCAACCGTGACCATCTAGTGAACGCGATCGACCTGCGGGTCCACGATCTTCGCCACACGGCCGCCTCGCTGGCGATCCGCGAGGGCGCCAGCGTCAACGCCGTCCAAGCCATGCTCGGCCACAAGTCGGTGGCGGTCACCCTCGACCGCTACGCCCACTTTGGCCCGACGAGCTGGAGGCGCTGGCCGAGCGGCTCGACCGGGCCCACGCCGAGGCCGTCGCCGCCCGGACGGCCGCCGAAGCGTGGCCCCACGGTGGCCCCGTCGCCGCTCTGGACAGCAAAAGGCCAGCTCAGTGAGCTGGCCAGATGGTGGAGGTGGGGAGACTCGAACTCCCGTCCCGCGGCGACGTCCCAGGGCTTCTCCGAGCGCAGCCATCGGCTGGATCTCGGACCGGGGTTGTCCGATGGCTCCGCTCCCCGGTCCCAGCCCGCAAGATGTCCCCGAGACGGCGGCGGGCGCCCCGCCCCGGGTGAGCCTGCTATCGACGCCCGACCCGTTCCCACAGGCGGAGGAACGGCGGACGGCTACCTAATCGAGATTAGGCAGCGAGCGCGTAAGCGTTGTCAGTCTTGGCGCTTGTGGTTTTCGCGGTTTGGTACGAAGCCCCGCGAACTCCGGCTCGCTTCCCCTGAGTCGAACCGTCACGGTCGAACCCAGGCACCCCCATGTGCAGTTGTCAACGCCACCTAGTGTAACCGCGCGCCCCGCCCGCCGCATTCCCGGCTCCGCGCCGCGGGCGGTCTGGCCTGACCCGCGTGAACGGAGCTTACGCGCCCCGGGTGCGGGCCTTGCGGACCCGGTCCATCTCGCGGGCGGCGTCGCGCTTGGCGATCGCCTGGCGCTTGTCGTAGGCCCTGCGGCCGCGGGCCACGCCGAGCTCGACCTTGACGAGCTGGGACTTGAAGTACAGGCGGAGCGGGACCAGGGTGAGGCCGCGCTCGTTCACCCTCCGCGCGAGCTGCTCGATCTCCTTGCGGTGGAGGAGCAGCTTGCGGGGGCGGGTCGGCTCGTGGCCCTCGTACCCGGTGTGGGAGTAGGCGGGGATCTGCATGTGCAGGATCACGTCGCCGTCCTGGATGACCGCGTAGGCGTCCTGCAGGGACGCCTTGCCCTCGCGCAGGGTCTTGACCTCGCTGCCGCGCAGCGCGATGCCGGCCTCGACGCGGTCCAGGATGTCGTAGTCGTGCCTGGCCCTGCGGTTGGTGGCGACCGTGCCGGGGGGCTCCCGCCGTGGCATCGCTACCCCACCGCCTTGCCAGGCAGGTCGGCGAGGATCTCGTGGAGCAGCCCCTCGGCCCGCGCCAGCTGCAGCGGCGGGCTCCCCTCGATGACCACGTCGGGGACGAGGCCCCCGGGTGGGATCGGCCGCCCCTTGGGGGTCCGGTAGGAGGCGACCGTCACCGTCATGCCGCGCCCGCGGCCGAGGTCGAACACCTGCTGGACGGTGCCCTTGCCGTGGGTCGGGGTGCCGACCACCACCCCGCGGGCGCGGTCGGCGACCGCGGCGGCCACGATCTCGGAGGCGCTCGCCGACCCCTGGTTGACGAGCACCGCGAGCGACAGCCCGGGCACGGGCGCGCCCCGGGTCGAGTAGACCACCGGGGCACGGCCGCGTTCCTGGTAGCTGGTGACCGGGCCGGGGGGCAGGAACACGCTGGCCACGTCGACCGCCTCGGGCAGCAGGCCGCCCGGGTTGTCGCGCAGGTCGAGCACGACCCCGGCGACGCCCCGGGCCCGCAGGCCCTCGACCGCCCGGCGGACCTCCTCGCCCGATCCCCGGCCGAAGTCGTACAGGCGCACGTACCCGACCCGGCCCTGGAGCAGGCGCGACTCGACGCTCGGCACGCTGATCGCCATCCGGGGCACCCGGAGCATGACGGCCCGGCCGTCGCGGCGCACGGCGAGGACGGCAACGCTGCCTGGGGCGCCCTTCAGCCAGCCGGCCACCGTCTCGAGGTCGCGGCCGGCGACCGGACGGCCGTCGACCGCTACCAGGACGTCGCCGGGGCGCACGCCGACCCGCGCGGCCGGCGTGCCCGGCGGCACGGTGGTCACCTCGGTCGACCGGCCCCGCTGGCGGAGCCACAGGCCGACGCCGGTGAACTCGCCGTCGAGCCCGTCGCGGAGCTCCCGGAAGCCGTCCTCGGTGTAGAAGCGGGCGGCGCCGTCGGCCAGGACGGCGAGCATGCCGCGCACGGCGCCGTCGGCCAGGTCGGCGTCGGAGACCTGCCGCTCGGCGGCCGAGCGGATGCGGTCCCTGGCCTCGGCCACGATCTCGAAGACGCCCGGGTCGTGGGGCTGGGCCGGGTCCCGGGCCCGGTGGCCGGTCGCCAGCCCGGCCAGGAACCCCGCCGCGACCAGCAGCCCGACCAGGGCGAGCGCCGCCGCCCGCCCGGGAAGGTGGTTCATCGCGCTGGTCAGACCCGCACGTACTTGCGCAGGGCGAGCAGGCTGGCCAGGGCCGAGGCGACCACGCCGAGCAGCAGCAGGAGCAGCCAGGACGAGTAGAAGTCGCTCAGCCCGACGATGGGCAGGACCTTGAAGATCGCCACCTGGTCGCGCACCCGCTGCAGGTAGAACATGCCCACCCGGAGCAGCACGAACGACACCCCGGCGCCGAGCAGCCCGGCGAACACGCCCTCGGCCAGGAACGGCAGCCGGATGTAGGTGTTGCTCGCCCCGACCAGCTTCATGATCTGGGTCTCCTTGCGGCGGGCGAAGGCCGCCACCCGGACCGTGACCGCGATGAGCACGACCGCGGCGATCCCGAGCACCGCCGCGAGCACCAGGAAGGAGTTCTTGAGCAGGTTCAGCACGGCGAACAGCCGCTCGACGAGCCGCTTCTGGTCGACGATCTGGTCGATCCCGGGCGAGCACTGCTCCTTGCCCCGGTCGTTCAGGACGCCGTTGCAGAACCGGTCGTGGACCTGCGCGAACTGCTCGGGGTCCTTCAGCTTGATGCGGAAGCTCTCGGGCAGCGCGGTCGCGTTCACGTTGCGGACGATGTCCGGGGAGTCCTTGAACTGGTTCTTGAACCGCTCGTAGGCCTGCTCCTTGGACTCGTACTGGATGTTCTGGACCACCGGGATGGCGCGGATCTCCTTGAGCAGCGCGTCGCGCTGCTCAGGCCGGATGGTCGGGGTGAGGAAGACCGAGACCTCGATCTTGTTCGACCAGTAGCCGAACGAGAGCCCGACCTGCCTGCCCGCGAGCAGCGCGATGCCGAACAGGGTGAGGCTGATGGCCACGATGATGACCATCGACAGGGCCAGGAGCAGGTTGCGCCGGAACCCGCGGTAGGCCTCCAGCGCGATGTAGGAGAGCCTAAACGCCAAGGTCGTACACCCCCCGCTCCTGGTCCCGGACGACCTTGCCGTGCTCGAGCTCGACCACGCGCCTGCGCATGTCGTCGACGATGCGCTGGTCGTGGGTTGCCATCACCACGGTCGTCCCGGTCCGGTTGATGCGCTCCAGCAGCTTCATGATGTCCTGGGAGGTGCTCGGGTCCAGGTTCCCGGTCGGCTCGTCGCACAGCATCAGCAGCGGGCGGTTCACGAACGCCCGCGCGATCGAGACGCGCTGCTGCTCGCCGCCGGACAGCTCGTGGGGGAAGCGGTCGGCCTTGTCGGACAGCCCGACCAGCTTCAGCACCTCGGGCACGGTCCGCTCGATGGAGTGGCGGCGCTGCCCGATCACCTCCAGCGCGAACGCGATGTTCTCGCGCACGGTCTTGTTCGACAGCAGCTTGAAGTCCTGGAACACGCAGCCGATGGCGCGCCGCAGGGCCGGCACCTTCCAGGACGCGAGCTTGTTGAGCTCCTTGCCGGCCACCCAGATGCGCCCGCCGCTGGGTCGCTCCTCCTTGGTGAGCAGCCGCAGGAAGGTCGACTTCCCAGAGCCGGACTGGCCCACGACGAAGACGAACTCGCCCTTGGCGATGTCGACCGACACGTCGTCCAGCGCGGTCACGTCCGGGCCGTAGACCTTCGTCACATGTTCAAGCTTGATCACAGGGCGCGACAAACCTTTCTGCTACGGACGGACCGGAGCGCGACGCCGAGCCGGCCTCCTCGGGGGGAAGGGGCGCCGAACAACGCATGACCTTATCAGACCCGCCATTGGTCGACATGGACAGACCCGCCATTGGTCGACATGGACGCTCGTCAGCCGTCTGCTTCCCCGGCAGATCGACTACGCAATTATACGGAAGAGCAGGTCAGGAGGGCTGGCAGGTTGCCCCGACCGATTGGTGCTCCATAAACTGCGCAAATCGACGCCGGCCTCCCCGCCCCCTGTCCTGACCGCCGGTCCTTCATCGGGGAGACCGAGGGTCCACCGCGCCGGTCCTCGCTGGCCCCCCACCGGAGTGTGCCTCATGTCCAGAACGACCAGGAAGCTGCTTGCGGTCGCGACCCTCGCCAGCTTGGTCCTTGCCGTGCAGCTCGCGGCCGCGGCCTCGGCCGGGCCGAGCTCGTCCGGTTCCTCGACGTCCTCGACGTCCTCCGCCGGGCAGGGCTCCACGTCGACCAGCCAGCGCTCCTCGACCTCGACCTCGCGGCAGAGCTCGACCTCGGCCCCGGCGACCTCGACCACGCGCGCCTCGTCGTCCACCGCGGCCACCTCGACCTCGACCCCCGCCACGTCGACCACCGCGGCGACGTCGACCTCGGCCACGCTCGAGACCTCGACCAGCGGCCAGCTGCACAGCTTGAGCGTTGCCGGTGCCCCGTCGACCACCATCGAGCTCGGCCCGCTGGCGTTCACCGGCGCCAACGCCCTGCCGGTGCTGCTCTCCGGGCTCGTGCTCGTCGCACTCGGCACCGTCAGCGTGTGGGCCGCCCGGCGCCGGCTGCGGCACTGACGCCGGTCCAGCCCGCCATGGTCCGGGTCCGCCTCCGCCAGCGGTGGTCAGCGCCGGGCAGCGGTCCTCCTACGAAGCCGGCCGGCCAGAGGCGGCACCACCAGGATCCCGACCCCGAGCAGCGTGAGCGCCTTGCCGGCCGTCTCGACGGCGGTGTCACGGTAGACCAGGCGCACCTTGGCCTGGGTGGGCACGACCACCATCAGCCCGGGCGAGAGCATCCACGGTCCCTTCGCGCCCTCCGCCCGCCAGTTGGGGAAGTACGACACCTTGACGACGTGGGGCTCGCCGACCCGGTCGGTGGTGAACTCCAGCGTGTCGCCACCGTCGCGCGACGGCACGGTCCCGGGCCGGGCCAGAGCCTGTTTCGGCAGGGTGGTCACCGGGAGCCGGCCGGGCTCGGCGAACGCGGCCCGCGCGGCCCGGTCCCCGGCCGACGCGTAGGCCAGCGGCGTGTCCAGCCACTCGGCCCTGCGGTACCAGGACAGGGAGTTGGACCGCCAGTCGGGGTCGTCGAGCAGCACCGGCCGGAACCGCGGCACCTCGACCAGGTGCCCGTCGCCCACCTCGTAGATCGTGAACTTGCCGCTGGTGGCCCGGACTGGGAGCCCGGCCGCCTTCGCGGCCTGCTTGGCCTGGTCGGTGTAGGCGACGTACCAGCGCACGCCGTACATGCGCAGGTGACGCAGGCCCATGGTGAAGTCGAAGCCCGGGTACTCGATCCCGGGGACCGCCTGCGTCTGGGTCTGGGAGGTCTCGGCCTGGGTGATGAAGTGGAACGGGGCGTTCAGGGACGACTCGATGAGCAGTCCCTCCATGGTGTCCTGGCCGGCGAACACCGGGATGTTCTCGAGCGTCCTGGTCGTGCCGAAGCTCTCGTAGTCGCGGTTGAACTCCCACATGACCCGGCCCTTTGGCAGTCCCTGCAGGGTCGAGAACAGCGCCTGGGCCTGCGGCCAGCCCGGCTTCACCTCGAACCCTTCGTAGTTGTACTGGGACCAGCCGGGCGTGAACCCGCGGTGGCGCCACGACCCGTACAAGGGGGCGGCGGCGAGCACGGCGACGACCACCAGCCAGGCCGCGCGGACGTGCATGCCGCTGCCCCGCTGCAGCAGGCGGGTCAGGCGCGCGGCCACCACCGCCGCCCCGTAGGCGGCCACCAGCAGCGAGAACAGGTAGATGAAAGGCAGCATGCGCGCGTTCCACAACGCCGCCTTGGGCACGAAGCGGGCCAGGACCGCGAACAGGCACACGGCGATCGCGGCCGGCCACGCGTACAGCAGGATGCGGCGCTCGCCCCTCACCACCGCCGCCGCCAGGCCGACGGCGGTGAGCACCAGGTACGGCCGGATCTCCGGCGGGAACAGCACCCCGAACGACGACAGCTGCGTCCACTTGAAGTGGGCGGTGTACTCGATCCGGAGGATGAACGGCAGCGCCCAGAACGCCGTCAGGCAGAACGCGACCGTGAACACCCGCGCGAGCCGGCCCAGCGCGACCCCGGTGGCTCGCAGCCCGGGCCGCAGCACCATGATGGCGACCCCGAGCACGAGCACGATCGTCGTGAGGATGTGCGACAGCACCACGGCCGCGACCAGCAGCGTGGTCACCCGCCACCCGGTCCCCTCCTCGACCAGCCGCCACAGCATCGCCAGGGTGAGCGGCAGCAGGGAGAACGACAGCGCGAACGGGAACTCCCCCGCCATCGTGCTCGCGATGTTGCCCCCGTAGATCGTGTAGGAGGTCATGAGCAGGAACGGCACGCTGGCCACGGCGGCCAGCAGCGGGGCGGGCTCGGGCAGCCGCAGCACCCGGAACGCGCCCCAGCAGGTCAGCGGGAGCGCGAACAGCCCGGACGCGCTCACCACTTTGAACGCGATCTCGTTGCCGGTCAGCGGGGTGATCGCGGCGATCAGCGTGTAGGGCAGCGGGAAGTAGAAGGTGAGCATCGGGATGCCCGCGAACCAGCCGGTCGCCCACCCGGTCACCTTGCCGTGGGGCAGCAGGTGCTCGCGCAGGAACGTGTCGATGTAGTGGTGGGAGCCCATGTCCCCACCTGCCGCGGTGGTGCGAGAGAAGATAAGGTTCAGGTGCAGCACCTTGGCGAGGATGAGATAGATGGCGACGAACGCGGCCACCGTGGCGGCACGGTGCACCCACACCGCGCGCGTACGGGCCGCGCCGAGCCCCCTGGGTCGCACCGCTGCGATCGTCGCCAGCTGACTCTCCTCCCTACGAGGTTGGTTCGTTCAATGAAAGCAGGATCGGCATGGTAACGCGGCTCCCGGTCGCCGAGGCGACCGACTGGGGTCCCGTCCCCCCCTCGGGCTCCTGGCTCCCGGCCGCCACACTGGACCTCGACGGCAACCGGAGGGCCACCGTGTCCTTCGACCGCGACGGACGCAGCCTGCTCACCCTGATCCTCGACCGGCCCGCCACCGACGCCGACCTCGACGCGCTCGAGCGGGCCGCCGACCTCCTCCCCCACCTCGAGCTCGGGGACCTCGACACCAGGGCCGGCTACCCCGAGGCGCACGCGCGCGCCTTCGGCCTGAGCCGCTCCCTGGCCGCGGGGGCGTTCAACCGCACCGCCGAGGTGGAGCTGGTGGCGCCCTCCGGCCGGCGGCTGCCCTCGACGCTGGGGGCGTTCGGCCTGCCTGCCCGCACGACCTTCCTCGCCGACCCGGACCCCACGCGGACCCGTCGGGGACGGCCGGCGAACGGCTCGCCGATCGAGCGCCTGCTGCTCGCGGCCGGACGCGGCCTGGTGGCCGGCACCCGCCTGTCCGCCCGGACCCTGTGCGGCCTCGCCCTCGGCGTGTGCCTCGCGGTGTTCGTGGTCGCGTTCGTGCGCCAGACCTGGACCCTGCACAGCCGGTTCGCCACCTACGGGTTCGACGTCGGCATCTACGACCAGGGCACCTGGCTGCTCAGCCGGTTCCGGGCGCCGTTCTCGACCGTTCGGGGCCTGAACCTGTTCGGCGACCACGGCGCCTACGTCCTGGCCCTGCTCGCGCCGCTGTACCGGGTCTGGCCCGACGCCCGCCTGCTGCTCGCGCTCCAGGCCGTGGCCCTGGCCGTCCCGGCCGTGGTCGTCTTCCGGCTCGGCGCCCGGCGGCTCGGGCATCCGGCCGCCGGCCTGGCCGTGGCCGTCGCCTACCTCGCCTACCCGGCGATGCAGTGGGCGGTCGTGTGGCAGTTCCATCCCGAGAGCCTCGCGGCCGCGTTCCTCGCCCTGGCCGTGCTCGCCGCCGACCGTGGACGGACCCGGACCATGGCCGTCCTGCTGCTCCTGGCGATGCTCTGCCGGGACGAGGTCGGCCTGGTGGTGGCCGGGTTCGGGGCGCTGCTGGCCGCCACCGGCAAGCGCGACCTGGGGCTGCGCACGGCCCTGGCCGGCCTCGGCTGGTTCCTCGTCACCACCTTCCTGCTGGTGCCCTGGGCCAACGGACGGCCCACCGCGCAGTTCGAGGCGACCTACGCGATCACCGGCACCGGGCCGCTGGCCGTGCTGCGCGCCGTGCCCGCGCTCGGCGCCCACGCCGTCGCCACCGCCCTGTCCAACCCGGGCCTGTGGTACCTGCTGCTCGTCTTCCTGCCCCTGCTCGGGCTGCCCCTGCTCGCGCCCAGGTGGCTGTGGCCGGTGGCCGCCCCACTCATCCTCAACCTCGCCTCGGTCCGGCCCGAGCAGCACCAGATCCGCTACCAGTACCTGGCCACGGCCGCGCCGTTCCTGGCCCTGGCCGCGGTGGCCGGCCTGGCCGTCGTGGCCGCCCGGCGGCGCGTGCTCCTGGCCCCCCTGCTGGTGCTGCTGGTGCTGACCGCCTTCGCCGTGGACCGGCGCGCCGGCCCGGCGTTGTGGTCCCGCTCGGCGGTGGTCGTCGCCGCCTCCCCGGCCGACGCGTCCCGCCGGGCCGCCCTTGCCACGATCGACCCCGGGGTGCCCGTGAGCGCCCAGTTCAACCTGGTCCCCCACCTCACCCACCGGGTGGTCGCCTACGAGTTCCCCAACCCGTTCCGGGCGGTGAACTGGGGGCTCCCCGGCGACGCGCACACGCCCGCCGAGGTCGCGGCGGTCCGCTACGTGATCGTGGAACCGGCCCTGCTCAGCCCCGACGACCGCAAGCTGCTCGACCAGCTCAGGGCCTCGCGCGCCGCAGGCAGCGTGGCCTCGCGCGCCGCAGGCGATCCGGTCTCGCGCGCCTCAGGCAACGTGGCCCCGCCCGCTGCAGGCGATCCGGAATGGCGCACCGTGTTCGACTCCGGCGGCGTGGTCGTGCTCCAGCGGCTGGGGGCGGCCGCGCCCGCCCAGGACGGAGGGACGCCGTGACGGCCTTGACGATCATCCTGCCCTGCTTCAACGAGGCCATGCGGCTCCCCACGGCGCTGGCGACCTACCTGGGCTGGTTCCCGGCCAGCCCGGACGAGGTCGAGGTGCTCGTGGTCGACGACGGCTCCACCGACGGCACCCTGGCCGTGGCCGACGCGGCCGCGTCGGGCGACGCCCGCGTGCGGGTGCTCCGCACCCAGCCCAACCACGGCAAGGGGTTCGCGGTCCGCACCGGCATGCTGGCCGCCCAGGGCGACCGGATCGTGTTCACCGACGCCGACGGCTCCTACACCCCGGCCGAGGTCGAGCGTGTGGCCCTGGCCCTTGGCGGCGCCGACGTGGCCATCGGGGCGCGCGGCGACCTCGACGCTGGCACCGGCCCGGTCCTGCGCCGGCTGGCCAGCCGGGTCTTCAACCGGGCCATGCGCCTGGTGCTCGGCCTGCCCTACCGGGACACCCAGTGCGGCCTCAAGGGCCTCCGGCGCGAGGCGGCCAGGGAGTTGTTCACCAGGGCCAGGATCGACGGCTTCGCCTTCGACGCCGAGGCGCTGTTCCTGGCCGGCCGGCTCGGCCTCGAAGTGGCCGAGGTGCCGGTCAGGGCCGAGGAGCGCGACGGCAGCAAGGTGCGGCTGGCCGTGGACGCGCTGCGGATGCTCCGCGACATGTGGGGCGTGCGCCGCGCCGCCCGCGCAGGCGCCTACGACGTGACCCCGACGCACGACCGGGCTGGCAGCGGCGGCTGACCACCGGCCAGAACGACGCCAGAGGCGCTGTTGGGCCGTGGGGGAGCTCGGACAGGCTCCCCCACATCGACAGAGGACCGCCGGGGAGGGCACGCCACGGCGCGCAAACCATGGACGGCGGTCGCCAGAGCGAGCTCCCCCCACATCGACAGAGGACCGCCGGTCGGCTCCCGCCGCCGCGTCCGGACGAAGGCGACGAGCCCGAGTCAGCCCGGGCCCCGGACTCGTTTGGCCACCACGATGCCGTCGCTGGCGAAGACGACCTGGAACTCGCCGGCCGGTCCGGTCAGGCGCTCGAACAGCGGCTGCTGGGCGCCGTTCAGGCCGGTGTCGAGCACCAGGTGGTCGACGGCGGCCGGGTCGGGCGGGTTCTCCCCCCGCACCCCCCAGTTGGTCACCCGCCACGGGTTCGGGAACTCGTAGATGTGGACCCGGTGGGTGAGGTGGGGCACCAGGTTGTAGGTGGCCGACACCCCGGCGCCCGCCGGCACCAGGCCCAGCGCGCGGTTCACCGCGGCATGCTTGGCCTGGGGGGACGCCCAGATCCCGCTGCGGAACTGCACCCCAAGCGGCGACGGCGACCAGGCCACGTTCGCGGCCAGCGAGGTCGCCGCGACCAGGCCGACCAGGAAGCGCTGGCGGCCCGGCCGGCGACCCAGCCAGGCGCACGCCTCGACCGTGGCGAGGAACACCGCCGCGATCACGATCGAGGTGTAGTGGTAGCGGATCTCGTGCGTGTAGCCGTGGCCGGAGATGACGTTCACCGCGACCTGCGGCCCGCCGATCAGCAGCACCGGCAGGGCGGCCAGGGGCAGGAAGGCGACCGGGGCGAGCAGCTGGGTGTAGTAGGTGAGGCGGTCGGGCTGCGCGGCCAGCGACAGCACCCGGTCCGGATGCCGCACGACGTTCCAGACGATCTCGCCCACCGACCCGCCGAACCCGGGGAACAGCTCCTCGTAGAGCGGGCCGACGCCGCCGTTGGCCCGCGGGATCACGACCTTGGTGGACAGCACGAACCAGGCCGCCCCGGCCAGCCCGGTCCAAAGGCCTGCCCGCGGCTGCCCCCGGACGGCGAGCACCGCGCCGAGCGCGAGCACGGCCAGGGCGGCGTCCTCCTTGCACAGCAGCGCGATCCCGACCGCCGCCACGAACCAGCGCCAGCGCTCGCGGGTGGCCAGCCAGTAGGCGAACAACAGCGGGGTGATGATGAGCGCGTCGGGATGGAAGTGCCACCAGTTGATCCACTCGAGCGACGGGTAGAGCAGGTACGAGGCGGCCAGGGCCACGGCCGTCCACCGGTTGGCCAGCCGGTCCCTGGCCAGCAGCCAGATCGGCACCGCCCCGAGCGCCATCCACACCGTCTCGGCCAGGTAGAGGAAGTGGGGGCCGGCACCGAGCCAGTACGCGGGCACGAACAGCAGCGTGATCGGGTTCACGTGATGGCCGAAGTAGTTCAGGCCGCGGACGGTGACGAACGGCTCCTGGAACCTGGAGACGAGCCAGATCCCCTGGTCGTAGATGCCCATGTCGAACCCGAAGGTGCCGTAGTTGGACTGCTGGGCCCAGGTGAGGCTGCCGAACACCGCGACGTAGGCGGCGATCAGCCCAGCGAGCACCAGGACCGGTCCGCGCCCGGGCGCGGCGCGGTCGCCGCCGGGCAGGTCCGGGTCCGCCTCCGCCTCGGGCCACCGGCCTGAGCGACCGCGCTCCGGCCGCGGACCGGCCGGCCTCACGGCCGCGAACAGCCTGGACATTCCCTTGTCTCAACTCCTGTCCGCCGGGCGCCCGGTCCGGCTCAGCGGGCATCTTAAGCCGTGCGCGGGCGCGCCGGTCGGATGGGCCGTCCCTCACACCACCTCGAGGGTCAGGTCCAGCTCACCGCCTGCACGTGGCCGCTCCTACAACGTCCTACATAGACCGTCCATACACCGTCGCCGATGAACGTCGCGGTGTTCGGCGGCCTCACCTGGGCCCAGCAGTCCAAGCCGGCAGCCGAGCTCAGCGGCGGCTAGCGCTCGCGGCGATCCCCCCGAGCGTCGGGCACCAGCACCGGCTGGGGCGCCGCGTCCGCGACCGAGCCTCCCGAGACCGCGCGTGCGGCCGCCACCTCGGGCCTGACGAACACCCAGCGCTTGTAGGTGGTGAACCGGAACACCATGCCGAGGGCCAGGCCGGCGAACTGGGCCACGTTGAACCACAGGGCGCCGGTCCTGCCGAAGCCGTTCTCCACCACCAGGATGCAGGCAGCCGCGATCAGCAGCCCCACCGCGTTCAGCAGGAAGAACAAGGTGTACTCGCGGCCCAGGCCGGTCTTGGCCCGGTGCCGGAACGTCCAGTGCCGGTTCATGAAGTACGACGACGTCGCCGCCACCGCGACCGACGCGGTCTTGGCCGCCAGCGAAGGCCAGTGCAGCCCGAGGTGCAGCACGTTGGCCAGGCCGAAGTCGACCACGGTGTTGAACGCGCCCACGATCCCGAACTTCGTGAACTCGTGCACCAGGTGCCGCCATCGCTGATAGAGCCCGGTGAGCACGCTCATCCGCACATCCCGGCCTCCAGGTCGTGCCCGTCGGCACGAAGGACCTCGGCCGCGTGCTCGGCCGCGGCCATGGCGCCGCCGCCGGCCAGCACGGCGACCCGGGCGGCGGCCATCTCGGGCGGCGCGCAGTCGCGAGCACGCGCCGCGGAGATCGGGATCGGGGGTGAGGACATGGCACTCCTAGAACGGGAACGGCCCGGGAAGCCTAACCCAGACTCGGTCAAGATCCGGCATCGGGTCCCCGGCTATCCGGCATCGGCGATCCTGCTGACTGCGCGGCGGCGCAGCGCGGCGGCGACGAACTGGTCGAGGTCGCCGTCCAGCACCGCCTGGACGTTGCCGGTCTCCACGTCGGTCCGATGGTCCTTGACCATCTGGTACGGGTGCAGGACGTAGGACCGGATCTGGTTGCCGAACGCGATGTCGCCCCGGTCGCCCCGCAACGCGGCCAGCGCCGCCTCGCGCTCCTGGCGGGCCCGCTCGGCCAGCCGAGCGGCCAGGATCTTCAACGCGATCGTCTTGTTGGCCAGCTGCGAGCGCTCGTTCTGCACGGCGACCACGATCCCCGTGGGCAGGTGGGTGATGCGCACGGCCGAGTCGGTCGTGTTGACTCCCTGGCCACCTGGCCCCGACGAGCGGTAGATGTCGATCCGCAGGTCCGCGTCGTCGATCTCGGGCGCGTCGTCGTCGTCCAGCACCGGGATCGCGTCGACCGCCGCGAACGACGTGTGCCTGCGCTTCGCCTGGTCGAACGGTGAGATCCGCACCAGCCGGTGCGTGCCTGCCTCCGCCGACACCAGCCCGTACGCCCGCTGACCCTCGAGGGTGAGCGTCACCGACTTGATCCCGGCCTCGTCGCCCTCCTGGTAGTCGTTCACCGTCACCTTGAACCCGCGCCGCTCCGCCCAGCGGGTCAGCATCCGCCACAGCATCTCGGCCCAGTCCTGCGACTCGGTCCCGCCAGCCCCCGGGTGGATGGTCACGATCACGTCCCGGTCGTCGAACTCCCCGCCCAGCAGGGCGAGCACCTCCAGCTCGTCGATCGCTCCGGCGAGCTCGGACACGCCCTGCTCGAGCTCGACGCTCACCGAGTCGTCGGCCTCCTCGAGGGCGAGCTGGTTCAAGGTCTCCAGGTCCGACAGCTGCTCCGACAGCTTCCCCACGAGCCCCAGGTCGCCCTCGACCGCGGCCATGCGGCTCATCACCTTGCGGGCGCGGTCCGGGTCGTCCCACAGGTTCGGCGCCGCCGCCTGCTCTCGCAGGCCGGCCAGCTCCCGCTCCTTGGCATCGAGGTCAAAGGAACTCCTTCGCGTCAGCCAGGCGCTTGGCCAAGGCGGCGAGCTCGGGAGCGTGATCGGTAGGCATGGCGTGCGGCATCTCCTGACGGCGGTGACGGGCTTGGGCCGGCGCGCCACCCGGGCGCACCGGTTCCAGGACGTACCCACCATCCTACCCGCCCACGTGCCGGAGCCGGTCCGACAGCACCCGGCCAGCCTCCGACCAGGGCAGGCAAGAGGAGCGTGAACCGGCCCGGAGCGCGTCCGGCAGCCTCTACGTACATCTACCGAGCCAGGCACGCGGACTTGGTCGTTGCCCGGTCAACCTGTTATCACGGAGGCGTGGCGGACCCGTCACCGTACCACGGACATGCCCTCGAACCGGTCAGGAGGCGCCAGCCGCGGCCACGCCGCCGCAACCGACGAGCCTCGCCACGACGTACCGCAAGGACCGGCGCCGCCCCAGCCCAGCCCAGCCCAGACCAGGCCCGGTCCGCTCAGCAGCACCGCGCCTGGCGTCACCCGGTCCGTCAAGGCGGCGAGGCTCGAGGAGGGGACGCACATGGCCCCAGACGGCGACGAGCACGAGGAGCTGGAACCCCAGGACCCTCCTCAGCACGAGCACGACGAGCTGGAACCCCAGGACCCTGAGCTGGAACCCCAGGACCCTGAGCTGGAACCCCAGGACCCTGAGCTGGAACCCCAGGACCCTGAGCTGGAACCCCAGGACCCTGGTCAGCGGGAGCGCGAGCTCGAAGAGGTCCGCCGCTCGTTCACCGAGGTCGGCCGCCGCCTCGGCACGCTCGGGCAGCAGCACCGCTTCGCCACCGTCCTGCCCGTGGCCACCAGACCGGGCGCGCCGGGCGACAGCGCCGACGACACCGGGGCCGACGACACCGGGGCCGACGACACCAGGGCCGACGCCGACACCGACGAAGCCGGTCGCGCCCCTGCCCTCCCCGGGGCGGCGCTCCAGCTCCCGACCGTCGAGCCCCCGCCCCGGCGCCGCCCTCGATGGCCGGTCGCCGCCCTCGCGCTCGGGCTGATCTTCACGGTCGGCCTGCTGCTCGGACGCACCCTCGACCGGAGCAGCCCGGCCGCCAGCCGCGCGACCCCCGTCCCGTCGTCCACCATCGCCAAGACGGTCCCCCGGACGGTCACGCCGCCGTCCTGCCTGGCCGCCGTGCTCCAGGCCGACCAGAGCATCGACTACCTCGTGCGCAAGGTTCGCGACCAGCGGCTCCGCGACACCCTCAACTCCTTCACCAAGGAGAGCCGGGCCTGCCAGCGCGCAGGCCCCACAGCCGCGAGCAGCGGGTAAGCGCCCGCTGCGTAAGACCAACGGGTAAGCGCCCGCTGCGTAAGACCAACGGGTAAGCGCCCGCTGCGTAAGACCAACGGGTAAGCGCCCGCTGCGTAAGACCAACGGGTAAGCGCCCGCTGCGTAAGACCAACGGGTAAGCGCCCGC